>Ga0315281_10000658_pt1 | contig 48538 bp, 35 predicted proteins | sample YL17G07_0_MG_FD_204540 | JGI IMG/M metagenome (GOLD analysis project Ga0315281, IMG submission 204540) | Sediment microbial communities from Yellowstone Lake, YNP, Wyoming, USA - YL17G07_0 | ecosystem: Environmental > Aquatic > Freshwater > Lake > Sediment | place: USA: Wyoming | collected...
GTTCGCTCATCTGAAATGCCCCCTTTTCTGGTTGTTAGGTTTTTCACACATCCCTATTTTAACCAGCAAATTCGGGCATTTCAACCTATCTCACCTCTCTTTACAAAATATTCACGCTTGAATAAGGTCTAGCCATGCCTGACCCTCCTTTTTTTAAATTATAAATAAAGTGTGTTTTATAAGGAAGCAATACTCTTGTTAATCATAATGATTAAAAATCCCCTGTCAATCAAAAAGGCTTGGTATGCAGCCTATATTTTGCATCCAATCAGATGCTCCAAAGGCAAGGCTAAAGCCACGCCATACATCTTACTGCACGCCAGAGGATGCAAAGGCCAACGCCTTTCTTGCATTTACGGGCACCGTGTCCCTACGTTGCATTTCCGTGGCTTCAAACCATCGCCAGCACTTCCGTCTGGTTAATCTCTACAGCGTCGGGGCCGAAGAGGGCTTTGGTTTTGGAGAGGAAGCCGTCCGTTACGGCGGGGAAGTATTGGCTGGAGGATTTTACGTAGGTGTTGCCGCGGTCAGGGGTTGACATTTCGAAGAAGAGCGGACATGTGCCGCTGTGTTTTCTGATGATGTCTTTTAACTGGATCATTTTTTCTTCGTTAAATCCGGCGTCGTCGATCCGGATGGTGACACACTTGGTTAAACGGGTTAGAGCGTCCTTCTCGGCAACAACTTCCTTTACCCTTATGGTGGGTGAGGTGCTTTGGTAGCCCACCGCGCCTTTAACAAAAACAACCGCATCCAGGTTTATGAGGGGTTGATAGAGTTTTAACTCCTGCTTAAAGGCAAGACATTCAACCGAACCTCCGATTTCTTCAAGGGTAAAGTAGAGCATTGGATCACCGCGCTTGGTGGTGCCTGGCTTTACGGCCGTGATGATGCCGCCGATGATGAGGTCGCTGCCTTCCGGGAGCTCAGAAATTTCGCTACTGGTAACGGTGGACAGTTGCTGCAATTTTTCCTTGTAGCTGTTCAGGGGGTGAGAACTCAGGTACAACCCCAGGCTTTCCTTCTCTGCATTGCGAGTTTCCTGCTCTGTCCAGCGGACAACGTTGCCGTCAGACCCTAAATCAGTCTTTGCCATGAGGTCCATTTCGTTGCCCAGCTTAAAGAGCGACTTTTGGCCGGTGCGCCTGTCCTTGTTCGCAATACTTCCCATCTGTAGCGCCGTGTCGAGTCCCGCGAGCAATTGGGCGCGATTGTCGTGTATTGAGTCGAAACAGCCCGATTTGATCATGGATTCGATTACCTGCTTATTGACCACCCGCAGGTCTACCCGTTTGCACATATCTATGATCGAGGTAAACCGCCCGCTCTTGTTCCGTGCGGTAATTATTGATTCAATGGCCTTGTCACCCACGTTCTTGATAGCACCCAATCCGTATCGTATCTTATTTCCGTCGGAAATGGTGAAGTCGTTTTGGCTTTCGTTTACGCAGGGCGGAATTACCTCAATGCCGAGGTGCCGGCAGTCTTCAATGTACTCCACGACCTTGTCCGTATTCTGTTGTTCACAGCTCAACTGGGCGACCATGTACGGCACCGTGTAGTTGGCCTTTAAATAGGCGGTCTGATAGGTGATTACCGCGTAGGCGGCCGAGTGCGACTTATTGAAGCCGTATCCCGCAAAAAATTCCATTAACTCGAATATGCTGACAGCCGTTTCTTTGGGAATGCCGTTCTTTACGGCGCCGTTTACAAACTGGTCTTTAAACTTCGCCATAATCTCCGGCTTCTTTTTACCCATAGCCTTGCGGAGGTTGTCGGCCTGGTTCAGGCTAAATCCGGCCAGGCGGTTGGCAATGCGCATGACCTGTTCCTGGTAGAGGATTACGCCGTAGGTCTCTTTTAGGATCGGTTCGAGGGAAGGATGCGGGTAGGCAACCTCTTCCCGTCCGTGTTTCCGGTTGACAAAGGAGTCCACCATGCCGCTCTGGAGTGGGCCGGGACGGTATAAGGCTACCAGGGGTAAGACGTCGGAAAATTTGTCCGGCTTCAGTTTTTTCAGCAATTCTTTGAACCCGCGACTGGTTTCTACCTGGAAAACGCCCTTTACGTCCCCGCGCGAGAGCAAGTCGTAGGTCTTCCGGTCGTCCATAGGGATTTTTGCAAGGTCAATGTCAATGCCGGCGGTTTTGTGGATGAGTTTAATGGCCTTGTCGAGAACGGTTAGTTTTCTGACGCCCAGGAAGTCTGCCTTTAACAGCCCGATCTTGTCCACGAGTATCTCGTCGTAAAACTGTGTGATTACCACCTCTCCGCTTTTTGACAGCGGCACGTATTCGGTTAGCGGCTCATCCGAAATGACCATGCCTGCGGCGTGTACCGATGCGTGACGGCACAGCCCTTCCAGTTTCTTCGAGATGTCAAACAAATCGTGGATGTGCTTTTCGTTGTCATACAACGCCTTCAGCGCCGGTTCCTGTTCCAACGCCTGTTTTAAGGTGATGTTCAGGGTGTTGGGGATGAGCTTGGCCACCTTGTCTACCTCGGAGAGGGGAATGTCCATCACCCGTCCGACGTCCCGGATAACGGCCTTCGCCTTCATCGTTCCGAAGGTGATAATCTGGGCAACGTTGCGGTCGCCGCCGTACTTCCCACGGACGTACTGAATGACTTTTTCGCGGCCTTCCGCGCAGAAGTCGATATCCAAATCGGGCATGGAAATCCTCTCCGCGTTCAGAAACCGCTCAAAGAGCAGGTCGTTTTCAATGGGGTCGATGTTGGTAATGCCCAGGACGTAGGCCACGGCGCTGCCGGCCCCGGAGCCGCGCCCCGTCGCGGGGATACGCTGCTGGATGGCGAAGTGTATGAAGTCCCATACAATCAAAAAATAATCGACAAAGCCGGTACTTTCGATCACCTTGAGTTCGTAATCCAGGCGTTCGCGGACGCTTTGGGTGAGGGAACCGTATTTTTGTACCGCCCCTTCTTCGCAGAGTTTTCTCAGATAGGCGCTGTTACTCATGCCATCCGGCGGGATGAACTTAGGCAGATGCACCTTTCCGAAGGACATTTCCACGTTGCAGCGTTCGGCAATCCTCACGGTGTTTTCAAGCGCTTCCGGGATCGGTTGGAAGACGTCCAGCATCTCCTGGAAATTCTTGAAGTAGAATTCATTCGTGCCAAAGCGCAGTCTCTGTACGTCAGCCAGGTGTTTTCCCGTGTTGATGCACAAGAGGGCGTCGTGGGCATTTGCGTCGTCCATATTCATGTAATGGACGTCGTTTGTCGCAACAAGGGGTACTTCCAGCTTCCTGGCGATTGCCGTCGCCTCGGAAACAAGCCGGGCTTGTTGTTCGAGCCTGTTGTTTTGGACTTCGATAAAAAAATGGTCTGTGCCGAAGATATCCTTATATTCTTTCGCCGCCTTTAGCGCCTCTTCAGGGCGGCTACTGAGCAGACAGCGGTTGATTTCCGACGTCATACACCCGCTCAGGCAGATAATCCCTTTGGAAAGCGTGGCAAGGAACGCCTTGTCGATCCGCGGCTTATAATAAAACCCATCCAGGTATGCCGACGTTGCAAGTTTTAAGAGATTCTTGTACCCTTCGTTATTTTCCGCCAGGAGGGTAATGTGTGTCAGCGATTCTTTCCCGTTTTTGGATTCTTTATCAAAGCGGCTGCCCTGAGTAACGTAGGCCTCGTAACCCAAAACAGGCTTTATGCCGCGCGCCTTTGCCGCTTCATAAAAATCTATTGCACCGAACATGTTGCCGTGGTCGGTAAGCGCAAGGGCGGGCATCTTGAGTTGTACGGCCCTATCCACCAGGTCGCTTACCTTGCAGGCGCCGTCGAGCAGGCTGTACTCGCTGTGGACGTGGAGATGGACAAAATTGTCTTTGCTCATAGTATTATTAACCGGTAAAAAGTAACTATTTGGTAAAAACAGTCCCGGTCTTATGGCGTGTTTGCCATTTTAGCAGGATATGCATGGTAAAAATGCCAGAATTCCTTTAAAACACCGTGCTGCAAAAGAGTGTTTCGTCTAAAAAAATGGCTGGTGCAAGTGGCAGAAAACAATCTTCTACCGTCTATTCTTTTATTATGATTGAAGATGCATTCAAAAATCAAGTTCAATTTGATAACAATTTTACTTGAAACCCGTTTGGGATTTTGCTATCATCCTCTTTCTTCCGTGAGTAGTTTTTTCCAGGGATGAGATGAAAACATAATTTTAATCAATAGAACCATCAAAGTTTATATAGAGTACATCAAAAAAGGGGAGGTCCTATGTCAAGCTGTAACACGAAGGCAAAAGCGATTATGGTGGTGTTGGTTGGTATTTTTGGGTTGCTCTGTGTTGGATTTGCGGTATCGGTGACAGAAAAGTATAAGTTACAGAAAGAGCGGGTTCACGCGCTTGAGAGGCAGCTTGGTGCCGGACGTAAAGAGGTTTTGAAGGTGCCGGAGTTGATGGAAAACTTGGATAAGGTTGCAGCCGAAAAGAAGGCCGTTGAAGAGAAGTTCGCAACTTGCGCATCGGAAAAGGATGGGTTAACCACAAAGGTAGCTGAATTACAGAAGGAAGTTGATACCTTTGGAGCCATTAAGGTTGCGGTTGGTGTGCAGATTGGCGGCGCGCAAAATACCATTATGGAACAGCAAAACAAGCTTAACGGGCTGGAAGAGGCAAGGAGTAAGTTAAGCGAGCAGATAGCCGCCCTTGAAGCGGAAAACAGGAAGATTGCAGAGCAGTCTGCCATGCAGATTACCGAAGTCAAGAGAGGTAATGAAGACGCAAAGAATCAGCTTGTCTATTATATCGAAGCAAAAAAGATTGCCGATAAAGAGATTGCGGAAAAGCAGAAGGCAATTGCTGATTTACAACATGCAAAAGAAGCTTTGGAGGGTGAATTAGCAAAGACAAAGGCAAAAGGCCCTTCAGCGGCGCCGCAGGGATCATCGTCGTCCATGCCACAATTCCCTTTGGACACGTCGACGGCGGCTGACTTGGATAAGTCCTTCGCCTTGTTGCGTGAGAGGATTACCTCACCGTCAATATCATTATCAGAAGTAAGTATATTGCTTTCGAGGATGGAAAGCACGTTGAAGAACATGAAATGAAATGCCGTTGTAACGTGGGCGTGGTGTTTCATTAGGTTATAAAATCAGTTGTATTTGGGGCTGTCAGGAAAGTGCCGTTGTAAAAAGCGGGCTTTTTGGACAGCCCTTTTTTATTGGGGTTACCGCCGGAGATTAAGGAGGCTTTATCACTGCGGTGACAAAAATAGCCAAAACTTTGGCGGGATTTTTGTCCGACTTAAGCATGAGCAATAGCTTTCAACCCAGATAGCGTTATCTCACGTATGCCTAGACATATAGTCAGGTATGTCCGTGGTCACCCGTGATTGCCGTTAGCACGACAGCATCACAAATTTCAGATATGGCTCCGTGAGATGAAGGCAGTCGATAGGGAAATCGAACCCTTGCGTTGAAACGTTTATAAGCTTAAAAGGTTTTGAGGTAAAATCCTTCAGGCGGGGCAGCAACTGGAAGAATTTAGAAAAGCCCATTTTTGCCATATTCGTTGAAAATACCAAAACCCCGTCATCGCGAAGGAGGTTGAGTCCATGCCCTAGCAGTCTCGGTATGTCCTTTTCTATCGCCATCACCGTTGTCTTGCTGGTGGAAAAAGTCGGGGGGTCTATAATAATTACGTCAAACCTCCGTCCTTTTTTTTGAAACAGGTTGGCCCAGTCCCATACGTCTCCCACAATAAATTCGTGAGAAGCACAATCAATCCGGTTAAGCAGGAAATTTTTCCTGCTCCAATCAATGGCTTTTTTGGAAATGTCAACGTTCGTCGTCTTTACGGCTCCGCCGAGGGCCGCATATACCGAAAACGAAGAGGTATAACAGAAACAATTCAGCACTTCCCTGCCCTCGGCCAGGGATTGGACGTGTTTTCTGTTCTCTCTTTGATCGAGGAACAGACCGGTGCCTCCCCCCTCGCGAAAAGATATGATAAATTGTATACCATTTTCCAGCACAACAAAGTCCTTTGGAATTTCCGTTCCCAGAACCACTTCGGTTTTTACCTCCTCACCCTTCAATCGTATCTTTTCAGTGATGGTCTCCGGCGTCAAAAGCCCTTTAAGAATGCTATAAAGCTCATCCCTCACGTGTTTTTCATACGGTTTGAAGTATTGAACCAGAAGGTGTTTATCGTAGACATCGACCGTCGCCTCCGGCAGTGAATCGCCATAAGAGTTTACCAACCGGTAGGTGTTTGTTATGGCGTGATTTATGTGCCTTTTCCTTAAAGACCATGCCTTATAGATGATTTTTTGTACGTGTTTGGCCATTATATTTATGAAACTACAAGCGCTGTGTAAATTGTTGCCAATTGTCTGTCTATCACGGGATGATTAAGGGGTGCGTAGTTGTTGTTCCATCATGTTTCTTTCTGGAAAACAACCGATTCAATGTTGTGTGTATTGGCAATTTAGTGTGTGACAGTAAATTGGACAGAGGGGTTGCGACTACGCTTCATCGTTTGTACCGGTATTCGATGCTTCACCGATAATTTCTTTTACTATACCCACCAGTTCTTTTTCTTTAATGGGCTTTTTCAAAGTGAGCAACGCCCCTTTGTACAACGCGGTGCTTAATTGTATGCCGGACGTAAAAAAGTGGCATGATTCTCCACCGGAGATAGCAATAACCCTGGTTTCCGGGGCAAATTTCTGTAACGTTTCAATAAATTTTATGCCATCCATTCCCGGCATATAAATATCTGCAATTACCAAATCAAATTTATTTGATCTGCATAATTCTATTCCTTCATAGCCATTTGGAGCTTCAGATATCCTATATCCATGTCTTTCCAGAAACAACTTTAAGACTTCACGAACCTGAGAATCATCATCTATTAAGAGTATTTGTTTTTTGGACGCCATAGGTATTGCTTGAGGTATCTAAAGTTATGCAATATCCACTGAATTAAGAAATCGCATTATAGCAGTAATCCATCATAAGTAAAATAAAAATCACTTGAAATGCTTGTAATAGCGAACATCAACGGGTACGATATAAAGAATATGGCAACCGTTTAAACAAAAACAATTTCTTACGTAGGGCAAACCTTCAGGTTTGCCTGCTTCCTTTCGTACCGCCAGGCAAGGCCAAAGCCTTGTCCTACGTGGCTCTTCCGGCTCGTTCGGGTTATGCTTTTAAAGGGGTATTTTATGGCTGATGATAAATATAAAATCCAGAAGATAGACGACTACCGTTGGCGCATCCCCCGCGAGGGCAAGATGAGGGTGGATGGCATTATTTACGCCGATGAGCGTATGATGGCAGAAATCCAGAAAGACGAGAGCCTTCAGCAGGTGATTAACGTCTCCTATCTTCCCGGTATTGTAAGCCACTCGCTGGCGATGCCCGACATCCATTGGGGATATGGATTTCCTATCGGGGGCGTTGCTGCGTTTGACATGAATGAAGGGGTGGTTTCCCCCGGCGGCGTGGGATACGACATTAACTGCGGGGTGCGGTTGCTGAGGACAGGCTTGCAGCGTGTGGCGCTTGCAGGCAAGACGGAATCCTTAGTAAATACGCTTTTTTCCAACATCCCATCCGGCGTCGGATCGCACCGCAAGGATTTAAAGCTTTCACACCAGGATGAGAAGAACGTCCTCAAAAACGGGGCGGTCTGGGCGGTGTCGCAGGGCTTCGGCACAAAGGAAGACCTTGATCATATTGAAGAGCGTGGATGCATTCCGGGCGCTGACCCCGAACAGGTTTCCACCCGCGCTCTAGAACGGGGACGCGCTCAATTAGGCACGCTCGGTTCGGGGAACCACTTCGTCGAGGTAGGCTATGTATCCGAGGTGTATGACGAAAAGATTGCCCGCGTATTGGGGCTTGAAAAGGATGCCATTACCATCGTGGTTCACACGGGGTCGAGGGGGCTGGGATACCAAGTCTGCGACGATTTTATTCGGGTTATGATCGAAGCGGCCAGAAAATACCAGATTGAACTGCCCGACCGGCAGCTCTGCTGCGCGCCCATTAACTCTCCCGAAGGACGCGAATACCTTGCGGCAATGGCCTGTGCGGCCAATTATGCCTTTACCAACCGGCAAATGATTACCCACTGGGTGAGAGAGTCATTTGAGCAGGCGTTGCACGTGAGTCCGAAGGAATCACGCATCTCCCTGGTTTACGACGTATGCCACAACATTGCCAAATTTGAAGACCATATCGTGGACGGACAGAAGAAGCGGCTCTGCGTACACCGCAAAGGAGCAACCCGCGCATTCCCACCGGGACATCCCGGCACACCGGATGCGTACAAAGCGGTTGGTCAGCCCGTTTTAATACCGGGTGATATGGGGCGTTGTTCCTATGTACTGGTAGGCACGGAAAAGGCGTATCTCGACACCTTCGGCAGCACCTGTCACGGAGCGGGAAGGATTATGAGCAGGGGGCAGGCAATACGTGCGACCAAAGGTAGAAACATCGCCGGAGAACTGAAGGAGAAAGGAATCCTCGTTCGCGCCGATAGCCGGTCTACCATTGGCGAAGAGGCGCCGGAGGCATATAAAGACGTAACGGAGGTGGTTGATGTAGTAGACCGCGCGGGCATCAGCCAAAAGGTTGTTCAGCTTAAGCCATTATGCGTTATCAAGGGATAGGTTCGTTTATAAGATGAATGATAAAATGGTTGGCATATTTCCAATGAAGCTTTGTCCGGCGCTTTCCTGGTTGTGCATGCTTGTCGTTCTCTATGGCGTCGTAGGATGCGCTCCATTGGAGATCAAAGAGGGCGCTTTTTCCCCCTCTCACCAAAGATATACAGTAAGTATTCCTGGGAAAGGATGGGAACCGATGCGCGTGGACAAAGAAGACATAGCGCTGTGGCACAAGCAGTGCCGTGCTATGATTGCCATTATTTCCAGTGGAGCAGAGGGCAAGGGGCTATCGGTGGAGGTAGTGAACAGCCATCTTTTTATCGGGATGAAGGACAAGCACATTATAACAAAGGAACATGTGACGATATGCGATCAGGATGCATTACACACCACGCTGGAGTGTGTGATGGATGACCGACAACTAAAGGTGGAGTCGTACAGCATAAAAGCGGGGGACACCGTTTACGACCTGGTATTCTGGGCACCACCCGATTTGTTTGATTGCGCAAGAGGGGACTTTGCACAGGTGGTAAAGACTTTTCGGCTTGCCGCTAATGCACGTCAATAAACGCCAATACATGCGAAACGAAAAGCATGGGCGTCAATTTGCGTTCATTTGCAGTGAAGCAGGAACACGGCGCTCCCAGTCTTCACTTCATAATTCGTAATTCAATGCACCGTTAAATAACGCCAAGATCCCAGGATTTTCTTATTTTACACTTCCGACTCGTTCGGGTTATAAAATTAGCAAAGGATTGCCCGTGAACGCTTTACTGTTTCTCGATGCATCCATTAAAAAATTTATCTATTCTGTGGGACAGATCACCCTATTGGCCTTGCAAGGGTTTATCGGGATATTTGTCCCGCCCTTCAACCTAAAGTTGATACTCCGTGAGATTGATAATTTTGGCGCGGGATCGCTCCTCCTGGTCAACCTTATTGCGTTGTTTACGGGAATGGTTATGGCACTGCAAACGATCTATGGACTCCGTATGTATGGCGCGGAGATGTACGTCGGCAGCGTCGTCGCACTCTCACTCGTTAGAGAACTGGGTCCCGTTATGACCTCCATCATGGTGGGCGCCAGGGTAGGCTCCGGCATTGCGGCAGAAATAGGCGCAATGCAGGTGACGGAGCAGATAGACGCCATGCGCGCCCTAGGGGCAAGCCCCGTAAAGAAACTGGTGACACCGAAGATAATCGCTGCGTTGATTACCGTGCCGTTGCTTACGGTTTCCGCGGACGTTGTCGGCATCTTCGGCGGTATGATAATAGCGGTATTCGAGCTTGAGATCGGTCGGACGTTTTATTTAAACTCTATTCTCGAGACCATTACCATATCCGACCTGTTAAGCGGCATTGGAAAGACTGTTTTTTTCGGGATTATTATTACCATAGTCGGTTGTTTTTTTGGACTGAGGACCACCGGCGGCACAACAGGCGTCGGGCATTCCACCACCGTTACGGTCGTTACAACGTCTATATTGATCCTTATTTCCGATTTCTTTCTCACAAAACTATTTTTGATCCTATTTTAACGGATAAAAATTTCAAAGCATTTGGTAGGAGCCAACTCCTGTTGGCGACCAGGTACTTGCTCGCCGTTGAGCATTACCAATCGCCGTCAGGAGACGGCTCCTACCTCTGCATGTTTTAAGTCGCCGAAAGGCCTAATTTAGTGTCTCAGATAATCATAGAATTTAAAGACGTGCGAAAATCCTTTAATGGGCTCCTGGTCCATAATGGGATAAACTTGTCCATACAAAAGGGCGAAATTATGTCACTCCTGGGTGGGAGCGGCTCGGGAAAAAGCGTTCTCCTCAAGGAATTGATCGGCCTGATAATGCCGGATAGCGGCGACATATTTGTCCTGGGGAAGCAGATAACGCAGATGAGGGAAAATGCGTTGATGCAGTTGCGGGAACACGTAGGGATGCTCTTTCAAGGTGCGGCACTGTTTGATTCACTCACGGTGTTCGAAAACATTGCCTACCCGCTCAGGGAACACCTCCTGCTCACGGAAAAGGAAATGCGGGAGCGCGTTGCCGAAAAGCTGAAGCTGGTGGGTTTGAGCGGCATAGAAGGCAAGATGCCTGCCGAATTGAGCGGAGGAATGAAGAAACGGGTGGGACTGGCAAGGGCAATCGCCACAGATCCCGATATCATCATGTACGATGAACCCACAACGGGGCTTGACCCGATAAATGCCCAGCGGATCAATGAATTGATCGTAGAATTACAGCGAAAATTGGGTATAACCACGGTTGTTGTAACGCACGACCTGCACTGCGTAAAGACGGTTTCGAACAGAATTGCCATGCTTCACGAAGGAAAGATCGTTACGGTGGGGACGTGGAACGAACTGACCGCATCTCCTTTGCAAGTCGTGAAGGATTTTATCAGCGGCAATATCAGTGTGTAACAGAACGAAGGTTAAACAGTAAACAAGTACATCGAGGAAGGACTTTTATGACGAAAGAGCAATTTGCCGAATTGCGGGCGGGTATCTTTACCCTGGTAATCTCTTTAGGGTTTGCCGCCATGGTATTTATTCTTGGCAGTCAAAAAGGATACTTTGAACCGCAAATTACCCTAAAGGCCAGATTTGCCAACGCCTTCGGTCTGCAAGCTGGCGCCCCCGTCCGTTTTATGGGCGTGGGAATTGGACACATCAAGGCCGTCGTGCTGCCGGAGAAGCCGCCCTGCACCGGGGTCGATGTGCTTATGGTAGTAAACAAATCCGCCCAAAAGATCCTTACCAGGGACTCCATTGCCACGATTAAATGGCTGAGCTACGTCACCGGTGATTCTTACGTGGAAATAAGCTCCGGCTCGAACCGTGAACCGCCTGTACAGAATGGAGACACGCTACTGAGCGCGGAACCGGTCAACTATACCGCAGCTATTGAGGGGGGCGTAAATATTATAGGTACCTTCTCGAAATTACTAAAGAAGCTGGATGAAGGCGGGATCATGGAATCGTTAGGCAACATATCTTCATCGCTTAACGAAAGTTTAAAAATCTTCCGCAAGGGCGAGGGTTTGCTTTACTCCCTGATTTACGACCCCCAAGGGAAACAGATTCTGGAAAACCTTGCGGAAACCACCACGTCATTGAAGAAAATTCTGGAGGAAATTGAAAAAGGCGACGGAAGCCTGCACAGCCTGGTTTACAAAAAAGACGTGGAGGGATTGATCGCAAACCTGTCACCGGTAGCAAAGCAGATGGAAGAACTTATGACCGCTTTCAAAACAGAGCAGGGTTTTTTGTACGCCCTGGCCTTTGACCCTGAAAAGCGAAAGATACTCGACAATTTCGCTAAATTCTCAAACAATATCAACGATATAGCCGAAAAAATCAGCCGTGGTGAGGGTACACTCGGCGCGCTGATAATAGACCCCACCGTCTACGAAAACCTAAAAAAACTGCTCGGCGGTGCCAACCGCAGCTTTATTCTGCGCAGTTTGATACGGAAAAGCATTGAGAAGGAGACGGAAGGGAATGATTCTGCACATGATACGGGAAATTGATTTTGTGAAAAACAAATTTATTATATGAGGAATTTCCATTTTATTTATGCACGGCTGCTGGTGGCGGTAACAGTAGTACCTGTGTTAGCAATGCAAGGTGTCTCTCCATTTTCAACACCAAGCAAGGCTGCCAAATATATGTTCATAGAGTTTTTGAATTTTCTATTGACCTTGCAACATGACACCTTATATAATACCGCTTTATGAAATTCCAGCACAAATGCGGAATAAGTTTAAGTATTTCTATAAAACTTCACATACGTTAGCAGAAAAGGGTAATTATGGACAGAAACTTTAAGTCAAAGGTCAAATTCCACCATATTTATCGAAATGTAATAGTGGCTGTACTCTCGATTATCCTCATAGTAGGTGGGATATACGGCGGTAGAGAGTTAAGCTGGAAGGAAATCGCCGCTGACGAAGTCGCTGTAGTCGTAAACAACCTGACGGGCGGCATAAAGCTTATAAACCGCGCTGGTGCTGTTCTTTATTATCCTTTCGTTCAGGATATCTACATCCTGGATAAAAGAGAACAGGTTTTAAAAATGACTTCCGCCGAAATTGACGACAAACACCCGCAGGGCAACCCGCTGGTTGTAAAGTCAATAGACGGTGGTGACGTGGTGCTTGATTTGCAATTGCAGTACATGCTAAATCCGGAGGTTGCAATTCACATTGTTCAAAGCACGGGTGTCGGTGATGTATTTAAGAAGAAGTGGCTATACGATTATGCGCGTACCATCTGTTATTACTGCTACGGGGAGCTAACGCTAGGCGAGTTCCCCGTTGCTTCGCTGCGCGATATCAAGGCACAGAAGGCCAAGGAAGAAATTAACAAAATGCTTGAGTTGCACGGCTTCAGTGTGACATCGATAAACCTTACTGACTACCGTTATTACCGGGAATATGCCGAGAAAATCCAGGAACGCAGGTTGGCGGATAAAGAGGTGGAAGAGCAGAAGACCAGGGCGTCAGCCGCCAAAGAAAATCAGCGAAAGGTTATTGTAGAAGAAACAAAGAAGCTGGAGGTTGAGGTTGCGCGGTTTCGCGGGGAATGCGATAAGCGCATCATGGATGCACGAGGTTCTGCAGAAGCCAAAAAGCAAGACGCCAACGCGTACTTGATCCAAAAGAAATATCAGGCCGATGCAGATTTTGAAAAACTTTCGAAAGAAGCTGAGTCCGTCTTGGCCGTCGTCAAGACCGACGCCGAGGGTATCCGGCTGTTGCGAAATGCGCTGGAAGGCGAAGGCGGACGTAATATGGTGAGGCTCGAATATGCCAAACGCCTGAAACAGGCCATTGTAAGGAGCACCCCAATCATCAGACAAGGTATTGAGACGCCGCAAAGCATTCAGCGCTTTAAGTACATAGAAGATGCGCCGAAGATCGATTATATGTTCCCGGAGCCACCGGATGCCGCACTGGTTAGTCCTTTAAAACCCGGTCCGGATAAGTCACCTTAAATACTTTAATAGGTGATTTATCTTTAGGTGTAGGGCAAGTTTTTTATGCATAGCCGTAAGTTAAAATTGCAGCACATCAGTTTTTTTTGAAAATAACCCCGGAGGGGTGACATATAAATAGCAAAAACCGGACACAAATATCAAGCTACAGAGGAGCAATATATGTTTGTGCGCCTTACATACCACTCCGATTTTTAATTTCAAGTTATCTTCATCCACTAAAGAGGCGAAAATGCACATAGGAAAACTTACCACAAAATATATAATTCCTATTGGAATTATCATTTTCATAGGAATATTCATCATTGGCGTTAAATTCTTTGTGATAAAGGTAGGTGTTGACCAGATTGGTATAAGAACGCGTATTTGGGGTGTATCGCGCGGTATTGACCAAAAAGATTACGGTCCTGGTTGGCATAGAGCAATCAGTGGGATAGACCAGTGGGATCTCTACGACTGCACCGTCCAAACCCTTGAATTTGCAAAAGAACCCTCACGGCTTGGACACGACGAGCGCAAGGAAGCCGCATTAAGAACGGCTGACGACTATGACGTATCCGTCGATATGATCGTTAAGTATCAACTCAAAAGAGGTAGCGCCTGGAAGTTGCGGCAAGATTTAGGCGCAGGCGAGCGGTACAAAATCATTGTTGAAAACGAAATACGTGACATCGCAAGAAGCGTTTTTGGTAGGATGACGGAAAAGGATCTTTATAATCCGGTAGAAAAACGGAAAAGGGCGGAAGAGTGCAAAGTGCAGCTTACGGAGAGGCTTGCTACCCGTCACGTAGACGTTATCGACGTCCTTATATTGGAAATGAGATTTGACCCGCAGCTTGAAAGAAAGATCAAAAACATCAAGTTGGCAGAACTTGATAACGTCTTGAACAAATCAAAGACCCTCGCCGCTGAACAGCGAGGTATTACGCAGACCATTGATGCAGACACTGAGGCTATTGCCCAAAAAATCACCGGCGATAAAGAACGGGCGATTACGGTGCTTGACGCCGAAACGTCGAAGGCAATAACGGAAATACTTGCAGAGGCGGATAAATTTTCCGTCCAGAAGAGAGCCGAAGGCGACCTTTACAAACAGCAGCGCATCTCCGCAGGCACCTTATTGATCAGGCAATCCCAGGCTGAAGGCGAAAGGCTGAGGAGGGAGGCATTGACCGGAACCGGTGGAGACGTCATCGTTGCCATGGAGGCAGCCCGTAATATGAATTTAGCGGATATAAACATCTCAAGCCTCGATCTGAATCTTCTAGATGTGGAAGATATGGCAACAAGATTGGGTGTTACTGACGTAAAGGGTAGGCTCAAGGTAGACCCAAAAACGTTCAAACAAGTGCAGGAAATGCTTAACCAGTCGAAGGGTACCGATACGGCAAAGCCCAAGTAGTAGCTTAACCGTGCAGTTGCTATGCGCAAGGTGGATTAAGAGCTATTCCCCGGAATACCGGCTGAGCGATTTTGAAAAACGTTTGATTTGCATGAATAGAGTGTTTTGTACCTTTTTTCACATACCACCATAATTAATCCTGTATATTTAAAAAAGGTGTGAGACAATGCCGTATTATCGAGGCTACCGCTTGGTACCGGATTGAGCATCGACCTCACCTGCTTTCTACACCAATTATCTACATAGCACCGAAGCATGGATGGTTGCTGATACAGGGTCACCTTGTTCCAGGCTATTTTGATGAACTCCCGATGATCAATTAGCATAATATCCAATCTACCTTTTCTCCCAGCTCTCTCCGTCTATGCCCCGCGCCATCTATAAGCCAAAAGCTTCTGTTTTTCTAAAAATACCGGTAGTTACCGGATTAAGCATCGGAAACCTGACTTGTTTGGCTCTATTAAGGATGCTTAACATGTCCAGGATATTTACCTTTCCAGAAATTCGTTGATTCAACTTTGGGGACATTGCCCCATATATGTTAAATTACGTAGGGCAAGGCTTTAGCCTTGCAACTGTCTGAATACGCACCAGGGGTTGCAACCCTAAAGGGTCTCCCTACGATTGTTTTGAAATTCCTATACGTTAGATAAGACCTTCAGCGGATTCCTTGTGTCCATACGTAGGGACATAGGCACCGTGTCCCTACGCCAATATCCTGCATTGTCAAGTATTGTGTGGCGGTTTGGCGTGACGTACAATGCAAGAGTCCATCAGGGCTGAAGCCCTGAGCTACGGCGACGGCTTTTTGTTGTAAAGCTAGCTCTCATGGCAAGCCAATGGCGGGGGATGAACTCCGTGCTACAAGATTACTTTGAATTTCCCACCATACTCTTGGTGGCACAGGCGTCTTGCCTGTGCTTTTATGTGGTTCAACCCATTCCCACGCTCTGCGTGGGAATGAGAGGATAGGACGCTCCACGTCCCGGTCACTCCGGACGGCTGAATATGCACCGTAGGGGTAACTGCTCATAGGCAGGCAATTCATTGCCTGTTTTCAAACAAACGAACCATAAAGTCCGGTAGGAACGACTGAAAATAAAGAATTATAAAGGTAATAAAAGCGTCTCCGCTTGTCACTATAAAACCAGCATCATGATAAAACTTATCGACATCTTGCAGAAAAACACACTCTTCAGGGAGATTATCCGGCAACTCCAGGAGGGAAAGGATTGTTTTGTTAGCGGATTGTGGGGTTCGTCATCATCGTTCTTTGCAGCAGCCGTTGTTCGTGAGCGCATAAAGACGTCCAGCGCAAGGCCGAAGTTGCTGCTGGTGGTATCCAACACGGAAGAGGCTGAGGAGGATGTGGACGACCTTAATGCCTTTTTGCCGGGGCAGGTCGCCATTTTCCCGGCGGACGAAACTTTTTTTACTGACGACACCGATGATGACGCAGCCGCCCAAAGGCTTTCTATCCTCAACCATCTGCTTCACGGCGATACCCAAACAAAAACATCTTTGGACGTCATCGTAGCGCCTATACAGGCACTTATACAGCCCGTACCGCCCCGTGCATCCATAGCAGAAAAGATTTTGATGGTCAGAAAAGGCCACGAGTATCCCCTGGAAGAACTTACGGCGTGGCTGCAACGTCACCACTACCGCTCTACCAGTCAGGTTGAAAATCCTGGTGAATATGCCACACGCGGCGGCATCGTGGACGTCTTCCCGTACGCATCGGACAGTCCCTGCCGAATTGAATATTTTGGCGATGAGGTTGAATCGGTACGCAGATTTTCACTTGAGTCACAATTGTCAGAACAGGAGTTGGATGGTTGTCAGATACTTTCCGTAAGTACAATGAGTGACGCGACAGCCATACGCGCAGGACATAAGGCAACATCTCTCTTCTCCTATCTCAGCAAAGACACGTGGATTGCCTTAAAAGAACCCTCGGACATAAAAGGATGGGAAAAGATGGCTGCCGCATCCGGGAACCACCGCGTGGACGCCCTTGCCTATGGTGCGGTCGGCATGAACCAGGCTCTTCATACAACCAACCTGCACGACACGGCATCCTTGATTCCCTCAGATGAAATTTTCCGTCAAATAACCTCCCATGTAATGATAACCCTGGTCAAACTCCCGCTCATGTCAAACCGTGGTGAGTATATATTTCACGTCAAATCTAAAGATACTTTTTCACATGATATTCAGACGATAGCCTCTGACCTCAAGAAAATCATGGATGCCAACGCCAGAACGGTTGTTTTTTGCAATAATGACGCAGAAAAGCAGCGCTTTCAGGAGATCATCCATGATACCTCACTTGAAAACGACGCGCGCTTAGAGTTGCGCATAGGACTCCTTTGGCGAGGGTTCCAGTTTTCCGATATCAACGTGGCCGTTCTTACTCACCATGAGATCTTCCACCGCTACAGCCACCGCCGGGAACCGAAAAAGCCGGTTCATGCCCGTGCGATAGACTCCTTTCTTGACTTGAAAAAAGGGGATTACGTGGTGCATTTGGCGCATGGCATAGGCCGTTTTCTGGGGATGGAAACGCTGGAGGAAGATGGCCGCAAAAGGGAATACCTGCTCCTTGAGTTTGACGAAGGGACGAAGATATACGTGCCTGCTACCAGGATTGAGTTGGTGCAGAAGTATATCGGCAGTTCAGACCACAGGCCGAAACTCGATAAAGTTGGTTCGAAAAATTGGGAGGCGAGAAAAAAGCGTACGGAGACCGCCGTTGCCGACGTCGCCAGCGACCTGCTTCATCTCCAGGCGCTGCGAAATGCAAAGGAAGGCATTATCTATCCAAAGGATACCGAATGGCAGAAGGAGTTTGAAGCGGAGTTTATTTATGAGGAGACCCCCGACCAGCTCCAGGCGATAGAGGACATCAAACGCGATATGGAGTCAAAACGCCCTATGGACCGCCTCCTGTGCGGTGACGTGGGTTACGGCAAGACCGAGATAGCCATACGCGCGGCGTTCAAGTCGGTAATGCACGGGAAGCAGGTGGCCGTCCTCGTACCCACAACAATCCTTGCACAGCAGCACTACAGCACCTTTTCTGAACGCATGGCCGACTACCCCGTGAAGGTTGACGTATTGAGCCGGTTCAAGTCACGCAAAGAGCAAAAGGATGCCCTGGAGAAGGCCGCTGCAGGCCTCATCGACGTCTTGATAGGCACGCACAGGCTTCTCCAGAAGGACGTCTATTTCAAAGACCTGGGGTTGGTTATTATCGACGAGGAGCAGCGATTCGGCGTTGCGCACAAGGAACGCCTCAAACAATTCCGGCAGATGGTGGATGTGCTAACCTTAACGGCCACGCCCATCCCCAGAACGCTCCACATGTCGCTCATGGGGATTAAAGACATATCCTCGCTGAATACCCCTCCGTTGGGCAGGCAGGCCATTCATACACAAATTATTCGATATGACCCCGCTCTGATACGGCAAGCGATCATGCTGGAACTTAACCGCAAAGGACAGGTTTATTTTGTTCATAACCGGGTTTATAATATCGAGCGTATCGCCAGGAACATTGCATCAATCGTGCCCGAGGCGAAGATTTCAACGGTACACGGCCAAATGGACGTGCACCTTATGGAACAGCGGATGCGGGCGTTTGTGGAAGGAAAGGTTGATATCCTGGTGAGCACAACGATTATTGAATCAGGGTTGGATATCCCTAACGTTAATACCATCTTAATCAATTGCGCCGATAGCTTCGGCCTTGCAGACCTGCACCAATTGCGGGGGAGGGTCGGCCGGTACAAGCATCGCGCATACGCGTATATTGTTCTTCCCGTTGACCGCTCGTTAACGCAGGAGGCTGAAAAGCGCATAAAGGCTATTGAAGAGTTTGCGGAATTGGGCGCCGGGTTTAAGATTGCCATGCGCGACCTGGAAATCCGCGGCGCGGGAAACATCCTGGGTACCGAGCAGCACGGCCACATTGCCGCCGTCGGTTACGAAATGTACTGCCGGCTTTTAGAATTAGCCGTGCGAAAGGCACGGCACGAACCGATAGAAGAAGCGCCCAACGTTTCCATCAACCTCAACCTGGAATCCTTTATCCCCAACAGCTACGTTTCTGAAGACGCCCTGAAAATGGACATTTACCGGAGGTTGAACCGTTCCACAACGGTTGAGCAGATACGGACTATTTCAGAAGAAATGGCCGATAGATTTGGAGAGCCTCCGCGTCCGGTCAAAAACCTCCTCTCCGAAAGCGAATTAAGGGCCGTCGCCCAAAAGGCATCCATTCGTTCGATACAGATAGTGGACGACGTCCTGATTATTCAGGTGATTGATTTAAAAAAGGCGGAGTCGTATTTATATCACCTAAAAAAAGGCATACGGGTCATCAACGAAAACACCCTCCACCTAAGACTGGCAAAAAGGAAAATGCCGCCGGAAGACTTGCTGGAATTTCTTAAAAAATCAATTAAAATCGGCTAAAATACAGGCAAGTTGTAAGCATGCCATGATCGTCCATCCCATATTACACTTGCCAGGAGTCTATCTGTATATGCATCACTTGGCGGTGGGCTTCTTTTCTATCTCCTTTAACGTCTCATCGCGTTTCTTCTTTTCCAGCCGTTCTTGATCTTCCCAAATAGTCTTGTATTTTTCTTCCGCCCCTAACCCTTCCAGTATTGGTGCGGAGACGCCTTTCCTGATTAATACATTCCTCCCATTCTATCTTAAAGCCGGGACTACACAATGCGCAGTCCCGCAATATCCGGAAACGGTTTACCTATAAAATAGCCCTGCGCGTAATCCACGCCATATTCCCTAAGAATCCGGATGATTTCCTCATTCTCAACGAACTCGGCAATGGTCTTGATCCCCATACCCTTCGCTACGTCTGCAATTGCCTTGACGAAAAGGCGGTCGGTCTTATTTTCATGCAGTTTTCGTATGAAGGAACCGTCGATTTTGACATAATCTACCTCCATTTCTTTCAAGTATCTGAACGAGGTAAAACCAACACCAAAATCGTCCAGTGAAAAACTACATCCTAACGACCTTAATTCTCTGATAAATTTGATGGCCTTATCTAACTCACGGATGGCAGCCGTTTCAGTGATTTCAAAGATCAGGCGTCTTGGGTCGGCGCCCGTCGCCGTTATCCTGCTTCTTAAGAATGCCAGCAGCCATTCGTCCCCTAATTCCTTTCCCGAAAGGTTAACGCTGAATGAAGGCGATATGCCTTTTTTATTCAAAGAGACCTGAACCATCATGGTCTTTTCAATAATAACACGATCTATGTCCGTAACCAATCCCATATCCTCGGCAACATCAATAAATGAGCCGGGAAGAATGATCACTCCATCGATGTCGCGCATCCTTGCAAGCGCCTCATAGTGATGTATGTTGTTATCTCTCAGGTACAGGATAGGTTGAAACCACGGCACAAGCCGGTCTTCTGCAAGCGCCTTTTGGATGTGATCCCTCCAAACAATTCTTGAGCGCATCTTTTCCAATACATAATCACCTTCACGGTACAGGTGTGTTCTGTTATATCCAAACTCCTTAGCCAGGTAAACAGCGGCATCTGCCTTTATAAAGATATCTTTTGCCGTAATTCCATGTTTAGGATAAGAGACGACGCCTATGCTTGATGTTAAACCGCCGGTTATTTCCGCAAACCTGAATGTTTCTATTTTTTCTCTGATATATTCGGCCACCGATGTCCCTTCTTTTTCGTCTCTTGATGGTAAAAGAATCGCAAATTCATCACCACCCATACGGCCTACAATAATACCTTTCCCTGCCGTTTTGTCTTTATGCGCAGCATCAATCTCAGAAATGGCTTCTTTCATCGCCCCCGCAATATTTCGAAGCAAACTATCACCGGCGCTATGACCATACGTGTCGTTTATTAATTTAAACTTATCGAGATTAATCAAAAGAAGTATGCCCGTACGCTTGTTAGTCTCTGCATAAGAAATCCATTCATTAAGCTGTTTGACAAAATGGGTACGGTTGAAGACGCCTGTCAGTTCATCGTAAGCGGCAAGGTACTTGATCCTCTCTTCAGATTGCATTTTTGCCGTAATATCTTCCTGTATTGCAAGAAAATGCGTCACCTGGCCATTCTCACCTTTAATAGGAGAAATCAGGCCGTTACCCCAGTAGGATTGTCCGTTCTTCTTCTTATTTTTAAACACCCCCCGCCATGTCTTTCCTGCCGCAATCGTTTCCCACAACTCCGCATACTCTGCGTGTGTGGTTTCTCCGGAGGATAGCATACGGGGATTCCGTCCAATTACTTCTTCTTTCGGGTATCCGGTAACCTGTTCGAACATCGAGTTCACATATTCAATATTTCCTTTGGCATCCGTGATAAATACACTGTTTACGCTCTGATCAATGGCCGCAAAAAGTCTTTTGATTTCACCTTCCATCCTCTTGCGTTCGGTAATATCACGGATAACGCCTAACACAAGAACCCCCTCGCTTGTGGTCACAGGACGCAGCATGACATCCACAGAAAACTCGCTGCCGTCTTTGCGTCGGGCAATAAGACTGCAACACGCACCCATAGCCCTGACGGTGGGCTTAGAAAGATACCCATTGCGGAATTCCACATGCTGTTTCCTTAAACATTCCGGTACTAATACTTCAATTGCGTTATGAAGCAGTTCGTCACGGTCGTAGCCGAACAGCATCTCCAGCATCTTGTTAACACTAACGATACGTCCCTCATGGTTAACAACGACAATGGAATCCGGACTACTTTCAAAAAGCCCTTTAAACATCGCTTCGCTTTTTTGCAACGCCTCTTCTGTTTGCTTGTTTTTGGCAATTACCTCTTCAAGTACCTTCACCTTCTCTTCGAGTTTTGCTACAAAGGTTTGGTTATAGCTCTTAAGGAATTCTTTCTCGTCCTCAATCATCTTTTCCTCGATGTGCACAACCGGTTGCATTTTTCGTTCAAGTGTGGATTCAATCTCATTCCAGAACTCTTCGGAATTTGCGGGCTTTGCAATAAAGGTTGCTGCCCCGAGGGATAACGCAAGCGCCCTGTCTTTACTGCCCGTATAAATCGCAGAATATAACACACAGGGAATGGAGTGCAGGCGGGGGTCTTTTTTAATGTTTCTCAGAAAGGTAAAGCCGTCAACCCTGGGCATCAAGGCATCTATAATGATCAGGTCGGGATGATGGGCTTTTACCTTCTCAAGCCCGTCCTGCCCATCCACAGCCTCAACAACTTCATGGTTGTGCCTTTCGATGATAAGCCTCAGAACGTCCCTGACTTCGTAAGAATCGTCAATTATCAGTATTTTCATCTGAAAATCTCCCTCTTCATGTTCCCTTGAAGGTATAGGAATTTCAAAGTTTTTGGTAGGAGCCAACTCCTGTTGGTGACCGTGGCTCTTGCTCAGCGTTGAAAATTGCCGGTCGCCGTCAGGAGACGGCTCCTACCGGTGTGTTTTTAGCCAGGGACGGGAAAATATTTCTAAAGTTTTCTGCTTGCTCTCTCCCTCCTCAGTGGACTTCAAAGCCCTCTTTTAGTGGGATGAACTATACACTAACTTTTGAATGAAAGCAGCATTGATTCGAGCGCTTGCGGGGAGTTATCGAGGGTGTCTCTGACCTGTTTCAGGAAATCGTAGCTCGCGTCAATCTTATCCTTCAGTATCAACTGGAGAATGAGTATTTGACCCATCTTTTCAATAAGATTATTGGCATTGGGCAGGTTTAAGGCCGCTATTTTCTGCTTTAATTCAAGCTTTTGGTACAGAAGGTCTACCGAAGGCGTCAGTGAGCCGGTAAAGTCATCAAAGAGTGCATTCTCCTTTTTCAAATTCAGGACGTTTGCGGCGCTATCGATCACGGTCACCGTCATTGGCGATGGTCCGCAAAGGTAGAAGACAATGTTCGGATCAGGAGCCAGATACTTCCTCAGCAGCGGGCCGATAAATCCCACTTCGCCCTTCCACTGGCTGCCCCTGTCATCAACAAGACCTTGCTTTTTAATGAGATGTCTATCTTCTTCCAGCACATTTTCATTAAAACACTTCTTGTCCCCATCATTCATTTCCGCAGGATTATCGCCCCGGAAACCACCGGAGAGTACTGGCACCAGTTTAAAGCTGGGATTATTCTGCTGCCAGTTTAGCCATTTGGGCAAGTAAACCGTTGGGATATCCTGAAAACGCCTTTCACCCAGGAAAAACACGGCCTTATCCTTACGGCCTTGCTGGAACCAATGCTCAAGCAACGCGAGGACAGGCGCCAAGCCCGCGCCGCCGGCAACGAAAACGGCCGTGTGAGGACGATCCTGTAACATAAAATGCCCGTACGGACCTGTAAACCGAATCTTTTCGCCCAGGTAGAAATTCCACAAGTTCTTCTCAAGGATGTAGTGATGCACACAACTCGGACCGATGCATGGCGGACCACCCTTTTCAACAGACATGGTTGGGTCTACAGGCGCCATGCGGACGATTAGTTTCAGGAGGTCCGGCTCGGTTGACGCCAGTGAATAGCCTCGATAAAGGGTTGTATTGGGTGTATAAGGGGCATATTCTTTCCCCAGGTTTTTACACGCCTGCTTGATAAATTCCCCATGTTTTTTATAGTGTTCTTCGACAAAATCTTCGGGAATAACCAACTGAATGTACTGCCCGGGTTTGTAAGGAACCGGCTTCGATGGTTTCATCCACAGTTCCATCTTGTCGCTGGTGATCAGCCTTTTCTTGACCACACGGGCAGTGTACCTTTGAACGTTCAGCGTATCTTTAGGGAGATACAGGCTTACATCCTTTTCCACCCTGACCTGACATGCCAACCGCTCGTATCCATTTCCAACCCCCTCTTCCAGATATTTACGGGCAGCCTCACGCGTCTTTATGTCGAAATGCGGGGATTCCACTGCGGTGTATGCCCCGACATTTGTTTGCAGTTTTACCTTACACGTGCCACAGGTAGCCATCCCGCCACAGGCCGCAGGAATATTGAACCCCCTGCTCTGAAGCAGGCTAAGGAGTCGCTCGCCACCCTCGATATCTAGGTCATTTCGATACCCGTCGTCACTAAGCACCGTGAGCTTCCGCTTTTCACCACGGCCAAAAAACTGGTAGACCGTCTCACTGGCTATGCTCAGCGCTAACACCAATAAGGCAAGGATAACGGCTCCAATAAGGAGTGATGTGGTCATTGCTCTACTCCCAATGTCACCAGGAATGAATAATTTTTATTTACCGCGCGCATATATAATCCCAATATATTGTTTTGTTGGGTTTCATGCCTCAACCCAACCTACTGGTACTCTTTAAAAAAGCTGAATCATCCCGATGCCGGTGAAGATTGCGGCCATCATGCCCAATAGCAATATGGCAACGGTATCTTCATCCCAGGCCGTTGTTGGAACGAACAACCGCTGGCGTCTCAAAAAGGCAAGCCACACAATCACCATCATCCAGTGCAACCCGTATCCCAAGGCCGTCACGGTGGTAACAAGGAATGACGCGCCGGTGGGGATGGTAAATGTTGCGCTGGCAAGCACGATGCAATTAACCGTTATCAGTTCCAAGAATTGTCCCATCTCTTCGTAAACGGTTTTTGCAAACCTCCTGAGCAGCACGCTCAGTATTTGAACGAATACCGCAATGGTAACGATAAATACCGTCAAATAGAAAATAGCTTCCAACCGTACAGGAATGGATGAATATCGGGACAGGAAGTCACTACACTTAACCAACACGGCATGATATACCAGCCAATTCAATGCCGTCGATAAGGTTGTTACAATAATAACGGCAACGCCCATCTTCCATGCGGCGTCGATTTGGCGTGACTTGTTTATCAAAGGACACATACCGAGAAGCTTACTCAGCACAATTCCGTCGAAGAAAAGGGCATTCAAGAGGACGGGCAAGAGGATGCTGAATTGTATCTGAACCGAAGGAATTGCTCTCAGGTGCATCATGAAGCTGAGAAATAAACAGCCACACAACCCGTAGATAATTAAAGATGAACGGGATATCCGCTGACGTGGCGCGGCTACAGGAAGCGGCTTTTTGACGGCAGCACCCGTTTCGCACGTGGGCGCAGCGCATTCACAGGCGGGAGATTCCTGATACACAATTCCTGTCCTGAGAAAAAGCGGACGCAACATGAGCCTGAAGGCCGCCAACGCAAAGAAGCCGCCAACGGGCGTAACCATAAGAACGACCCGTGGAAAGGTACTGGGCATCACGGAAAAACCCATGATCGTTCCAAAACCTAACGGTTCCCGCAAAAAAGCTAAAATGACTAACGCTACAGAATACCCCAGGCACGCCTTTAATATTTTTCGCTGCGCCTCCCAAAAGCCCACTGTTAGCCCTTCGGAAATCACTGCCAGCACAATGCAATTCGTTGTGATAAGGTCGATGTACGCCTTTATATTGGCCGTAATTTCAGGCAAAAATGCCTGGGCAAAAAAACCAAAGATCGCCACAAAGACGGAGACGATGATCATCAGCAGGGACACCTTGTGATGCGTGCCTGCGGCTGAGATAAGCTTTTTAAAGGGGTATACCATGCAGAAGCTGCCTGCCGTTACCAGCGTAACGCCAAGCCCCATGGTCAGGGAATTTTCCAGTTTATTCGTTACCGCCAGTGAAGAGCAAAACCCCAGGCCTGCGCCGGCAGTAAAAATAAGATTATCCCTCATGAAATACTTGGAAGTCTTTCTGATATTTCGAATTAGTCCTACCATGTAATATCCCCCTGAACCTCCCAAAATTCCTTCATCGCATCGTTAAGAAACGCCTCAACACCTCTGCTGGTGTTCGTAGCGCCGGTAATTGCGTCAAACTCGTTAGCCCCCTCGGATTTTCTGCCCTTGACAAAGCTTATCCTGGGTTTTAACTTTTTCCCGGCAAACTGATTCTTAAACGCTGCCTCGGTCATCCTACCCCCCAAACCCGGCGTTTCGCTGTGGTCAAGCACCTCTATCCCCTTTAACGTTTCCAGGTCCGGCTCTAAACAGATAAAGAGTGACATAGAGCTGGATTTGTTGTAGCCGTAGCCCATCTTTGAATCCACAAAGCCGACGCCTTGGGGCTTGCCGTCTTGCACGAATTTGAATATCTTTTTGCCGCCCTTTGCCTTGGGTTTTTCGGAAGCCTCCTTAACCGGTGCCGCTCCCGCGGCCTTTGTATCACCCGGATGCAATTCCCAGGATGGCGCCGGAGGCTCTTCAACGGTAATATTCTTTTTAAAGACCGCTTGGATATCCTTTTTATCAACGCCTTTAAAGGTCATACCCATAAAGCTGCTCACGTTAACGCGATAGGGGATATGGAAAATATCCAATACGGCCCGCTTTTCCTTTATGTCATAATACTCAGCAATCTTTGGCGCCGTATAAAAATACACCAAAAGAAGCACCGCGCAAGGCAAAAAGGTGATCAGTAGTATGGATGCTATTCGCAGGATAATTTTTTTTAATTCGTCCATAAGATTTTATTGATAAACGTGCTCTTTTTTCGCCGGGGATGGAGACCCAAGCCCCCCAGGGATTATTTTCTGAATTCAGACTATGGTATTGAGTTCTCTTGCCGCTGTCAAGGATGATTTTTAAAATGCTACCTGATATTAAGAATTCCCCCTGCAAGCAACGCCTCTCGCTGCCGTTCAGAAACATCAAGCCTGGTACGGATTTTCTGCCCTTTTGCAATGACGACAATTTCGGTTTTTCCCTGCGAAATGGCGGCGCGGATATCGGGTATTTCCAGGAGATCGCCTTGCTGCAACAATTCATAGTCGTTTGCATTGACAAACGTTAGGGGAACTATCCCGAAATTGATGAGATTCGCCTTGTGGATTCGCGCGAAGGTTTTTGTGATTTTAGCAACCACGCCAAGATAGCGCGGTGCCAAGGCCGCGTGCTCACGCGACGACCCCTGTCCGTAGTTATCACCGCCAACAATGATGCCGCCCTTTTTATCCCGTGACCGTTTTGCAAAGCCTTCATCGATGCCGTAAAAAACGAAATCACTGATTGCCGGAATGTTGCTGCGGAATGGCAGCACGCGGTTTCCGGCAGGCATAATGGCGTCGGTGCTTATGTTGTCGCCAACCTTCAGGAGGACTTCTCCCTTGAGTGTTTGTGGTAAGGCTTCGAATCGCGGGAAAGGTTTTATATTCGGTCCGCGCAGAATCTCTACGGATTCCGCTTTTTCTGCCGGTTTAAGGTACCACTCCTCTTTGTAAAAGTACGTTTCTGGGTACTTGATTTCAGGATAGCGCATGCCAAGTATGCGCGGGTCAGTGATTTTGCCGGTGAGTACTGACGCTGCGGCCGTTTCCGGCGAGCAGAGGTATACCTGATCATCATCCGTGCCGCTGCGTCCCTTAAAATTGCGTGGAAAGGTACGCAGAGAAACGGTTCCGGTTGCAGGCGCCTGGCCCATGCCAATGCAACCAAGACATCCTGATTCATGAATACGCGCGCCAGCCTCAACAAGCGCGCGTGTTCCACCCATCAGCATAACGTTAACGAGCGTCTGGCGGCTTCCGGTATTTACCTCAAAGTCAACCTGGTTGTGCCTGGTTTTCCCTTCAACAATTTTCGAAGCAATCATGAAATCGCGATAACTGCCGTTGCAAGATGATCCGAGGATTACCTGATGAACGTCGATATGCCCCAGCGCGGAGGCTCGTTTTACATTGTCAGGATTTGATGGGCAGGCAACCATAGGCTCAATCGTATTCAAATTGATTTCGGTTATCTCATCAAATTCAGGATTGGGGCTGCTTGCTAGTTCGCGCCAGGCGCCTTCGCGTCCATTGCGACGGAGGTATTCACGAGTAACGTAATCTGAAGGAAATACGCAGGCCGTGCAGCCCATATCAACCGACATATTAGCAATAGTCGCCCGTGCGCTCATGTCCAGGTTCGCAACGCCTGGCCCGTAGAATTCCATAATCTTGCCGATTCCGCCTTTGCAGGTGTAGCGGCGCAGCATCTCGAGAATGATGTCTTTTCCCGAAACAAATGGCTGCAAGGTTCCTTCAACACGAATGCCCCAGACGGTTGGCGTGACGATATAGTATGGTTTTCCTGCCATAGCAAGCGCAACCTCAATGCCACCGGCGCCCATAGCCAGCATGCCAAGGCATCCGCCGGTCGTTGTATGAGAATCTGAGCCAAGCAGTGTTTCGCCGGGAATGCCAAACCGCTGGCGATGAATGTGGTGTGAAACGCCATTGCCGGGAGCGCTGTAGATCACGCCGAATTTTGATGCGCATGACTGCAGAAACCGGTGGTCATCGGCGTTGCGGAAATCCGTCTGAATAATATTGTGGTCAACATAGCTTACGGCAAGTGGAGCCTTGACCCGAGGGTGTCCCATGGATTCGAACTCAAGGTAAACCAAGGTGCCTGTCGCGTCTTGCGTCAGCGTTTGATCAATGCGAAGCCCTATCTCTTCGCCGGGCTTAAACGCTCCGCCAACCAGGTGGGATTGCAAAAGCCGGTCGGTAAGGGTATTCTTCATACTACCTCCTTATGCTTGTATTGTTATTGTTGTAACATACGATGATGGAAAGAGAGCAGGAGAAAAACAACATCGAGATAGCCTATCCCCGGCGCGACATTCACATTCGAACCTCTGGTGTCCCGTTCCAACATCAAACGCCGGTGGGCTGCGTAATGAGGATGAGCAAGATATCCTGCCGGAGTGGTTGTGTGTCCGTGTATATGTCCCGGTTAGGCAAGTATCAGCTATAAGTCAATCTTGTAATTCATCAGAACTACGCCGCCTTCTGATTGCAATTCACTTAACAACTCCATGCCCATAACATTAACGAAGGCTGTTGACGAATGACTGCAATACTCCAATGAGATGGAGCGGTTGGGGTGGCAAATGTGATATCATCAGCCACAACTCGCAAACGGAAATCAAAGAAACGCTCTTAAAATTGGAGACGAGCGGCATCGCTAGCGCAATTACAGAGATGAGTATAAGGGAAGAAGGTTTCGCCCTTTCAATGTTCTGATTCACAGAACGACCGATATTGATCCGGGGTTAGCAGGTTGTCCAATTCGCCAGGATTACTCATCTCTATGGATAAGAACCACCCTTCGCCATAAGGGTCATCATTTACGAGCTGTGGTTTTTCTTTGATTTTCTGGTTATACCCGGCGACTTTGCCGGACGTCGGCGCGAAAATATCATAAGCCGCCTTTACGGATTCCACCACAGCACAGGGTTTTCCCGCCTTCGTTTCTTTCCCTACCGGCGGCAATTCTACAAAGACAATGTCCTTCAATTGCTGCTGGGCATGGTCGGTGATTCCCATCGTAACCATTCCCCCCTGTCCCTTCTTTATCCATTCGTGTGACTGCGTATACAGCAAGTCATTTGGTATGTTCATGGGCGATTTCTCTTGTGTAAAAGGGTGTCTTTACTATACGTGCCTTGTACTTGTTATCTCTGATCTGAATGTGAATCTCGTTTCCCATTTGTGCGGCGTGTGCTTTAATCAGGCACAAGCCTATGTTCTTGTTCGTTGATGGACTGAATGAACCGCTGGTGACCTTCCCGACGTCCTCACCGCCCAGGAAAACGGGATAATCCTGGCGAGGAATACCGCGATCTACCATTTCGAATCCCACCAACCTTCTGTCGATTCCACATTCTCTTTGCCTGAGCAGGGCTTCCCTGCCGACAAAATCACCTTTGTTAAATTTTACTGTCCAGTCGATGGTTGTCTCAAGGGGCGTCACTGATTCGTCCATGTCGTTTCCATACAACAACAGGCAGGCCTCCAGCCGCAACGTGTTCCTTGCCCCAAGTCCGGCAGGCACCAGGCCGTTCCGTACGCCGCTTTTCATGATTGCGTCCCACAGTTTCACGGCCAGATTTGCGTCCGCCCATATCTCAAAGCCATCCTCGCCCGTGTACCCCGTTCTGGAAATGGTGATGGACGCTCCATCCCACGCAAAATCACCAACATTGAATGTTTTTAGATGATCAACCGAGTTGTTGAAGGCCATTTCAAGCATACTTTTTGCACGGGGGCCTTGTAATGCGATGAGGGACGTTTGGTCCGTTAAATCCACAATTGCTATCGGCTGATAGCGAATCGCATGGCGTTGCAGCCATTTAAGGTCTTTCGCGGTATTGGAGCTGTTCACGACGATCAAAAACCGATTCCCATGACGTTTATAAACGATGATATCGTCAATAATACCGCCCCGTTCGTTGCACAAAGGGGAATAGATCGCCTGGTTATCCGCCAGCCGGCTTGCATCGTTTGTGATGAGGTTTTGGATAAACAAGAAAGAGCCGTTGCCGGAAACCTCGAACCTCCCCATGTGGGATATATCAAAGATGCCGGCTGCCTTCCGTACCTGGAGATGCTCGTCAATAATGCTGCCGTACTGGAGGGGCATGAGGTAGTCATGAAAATCCACCATCTTTGCATTAAGCTTGGTGTGGACGTCATACAGTGGAGTCCTTTTCATAACTCATGTCAGGCAAAAAAGGTTGTCAGTGCAGGAGAAGCGGGGAAATTCGCAACCGTGTAAACAGCCCCCGGTGTTTTTTCTTTTGTTTACAGCGAGGACTCTTCATATTTGTACCCGCAAGTATCTCTCAAATGATCAAAGTAATCACTTTCGCTGTAAGGATAGAGAGAGCAAAGGAGTGGTTTTTGATCATACACCTTGCACAAAGAGAGTCCGTTTTCGTCGTATTCCAGGTGCTGGCATTTCAAGGATGCATGGCAACACCTCCCGCAACGCAAACAATTTCCCGATCTTTTCTGTATAGAATGGTGAACCGCTTTCTTGTTAAAGACGTAATTAATCCTTCTTTGTACCTGAAACAAGAGCGCCGAACAAAATATATCTATTCGTTGTGCCAGTTGATGCATCTTTTGCACTACTTGATTCCATTTTTTTGTCTCCAGCTTGCTGATAAACTCGGTCATGTATTTTTACCCTTTTAATAATGAAACGCATTGCCTTTCATGGGAAATAATGTCACAATTATTCTTGTTTCGTTCTATTTTGAAAAATAAAGCCACGGCGTGATTCTTGATATAGATACACCAAAACGCATAAGACAGACTATATCTCATAACAAATTTATCTGCCCCAGTCAAGATTCATTCTCAAATTTTATGTCTTTAACCTCTAATTCCAGATTTTCAGCATCCTGCCAGGTGTTCATTTTTACCCCAAAGGCAAGTGAACACGTCTTGCCGTTTTGTTTGAGCCTGTCAGTGATTTCCCCCATACCAAAGGCAACGGCCCTTAAGGCCACGTCGCCTTGTTTGACGTAAAAGCTTAAATGTTGTCCCTTCGCCCCAATACGGCGCGGCTGCCCAACGATCTTTAAATTAACAGCGGCAAACAAGGGTGCTGGATTTCCTTCACCGTAAGGAGAAAGCCTCTCAAATTCCGACACCAATGCCTTAGACAGCATAGAGAAGGCAACCTCAGCATCAATATTCAAAACCGGCGACAAATCTACCTTGCTGAGCCTTTGGGCGGTTGCGCTATTGAGCATAGAACGAAATTCATCAATGTTGTCGGGATGTATCTTGAGGCCTGCCGCCTGCGCGTGCCCGCCAACGGAAAGCAGCTTGCTTTTACAACTTTCCAAGGCGTCCAGTATATGAAACGAGGGAATGGAACGCGCCGAACCATGCCCAACGTCCTCCGATATGGCAATCATTACGGTGGGACGGTTAAATTCCTCTACGATTTTCGAGGCAATAATCCCTATAACACCAGGATGCCACGCCTGATCCGCCAATACAATCGCGGAAGTTTCGTCAAGGTTGACATCGTTTAAAACCTTCCTCCTGGCTGTCGTTATAATATCGGATTGGATATCCTGCCGCCGCTTATTCTCCTGCTCAAGAAAATTGGCTATTTCCACGGCACGCTCTTTACAGGAGGTCGTTAACATCTCGACCACGATCCCTGCCTTCCCAATGCGCCCAGGCGCATTCAAGCGGGGTCCCAGGCGATACCCCACGTGGTAGGCGTCGAGGGTTGTGTCGGAGATGTCCGCTACGTCAAGAAGCGCGCGTAATCCGGGGATTAACGTGTTTTGCAATGCGCTCAGTCCATACCTTGTGAGGATGCGATTTTCTCCAATAAGGGGCACCACATCGGCAATAGTACCCAACGAGACCAGCCCAACGGCGCTTATTAAGAAATCTTTAAACTCTGTAGACACTTTTTTTTGCGGCGAAAAGTTTTGTCCAATGGCCCACGCAAGCTTGAATGCGATGCCGACGCCGGAAAAGTCTCTAAAGCCGTTTGGTGACGTTTTTAATTTTGGATTGACAACCGCAAAGGCGCGTGGGATTTCCTGGCCTGGTTGGTGGTGGTCGGTAATGATCAGGTCGATGCCATATTCGCGCGCAATTTCGGCCTCCCGGCAGGCATTTATGCCGCAATCTACCGTAAGGATGACCTTTGCCCCGCGTTCCTTCAGCTTTGCTATGGCTTCTGCATTGAGGCCGTATCCTTCTCCCAAACGCTCTGGAATATAGTAACTCACCTGCGCGCCAACCAGCTTTAGGCATCGATACATGAGTGCCGTGGCCGTTAGGCCATCGACGTCGTAATCGCCATAAACAACGATGTTTTCTCCGTTTTTAATGGCTTCATTAATTCTGACAGAGGCCTTTTCGATATCAGGCAGGGACGATGGGTCGCCCAGCGACGACATTTGGGGGTAGAGAAAGTTCTTTGCAGAAGTTATATCGGTTATTCCCCGGTTAATAAGAACCTGCGCAAGCAAGGGGGATATTTTTAATTTGCTGGAAATCTCAGCTTGTAACGTTTTATTGGGAGGGGAAAGTACCCACCTTTTACTCATAAATATATTTATTCAACAAAAAAGACAAGATGATTTTATCGTAATAGAAAATTGCTATGCTTTGCCTATTTGGTAACACAGGCATTCCCGGTTCATGAGTAAGGAAATATCATAGGCCTGGACTAGTGTTCCCGGTAAAGGCATTTCCAGTAATAGCTCTAACCCAAACAAGCTGGAAAAGCTATCGCAGTACGCTTTCTCCGGACGTGTTTCATGTGATACCCAATGTTTTGCCCGCGTGCATTGCCCTCTTAATTGACCGCTTTTGCTTAACGTACTCTTAGGGTGTTACGTAAAAAATATTTTTGCTGAAAATGTCAAAATATTATTTGTAAAAAACTACATTACGTGGCTTTTGAAAACGCAACTTCAACCATCGTAGTAAATAGTTTATCATACTCCGCATGATGATTCAACACTCAAACAGGAATTTACAAAAGTATTCTATACTTTACAGACAGGGACTGCCTTTTCTAACCGCTTTAAATAGTTCCACATGGGTACAAACAGCCAAACAAGTAAATTATTGGTCGCGCAGAATTATGGAAACCTTTAAGCAATTTGCAATTGCAACCCCTTTTAATCATAGGAAACCATTGTGTCAAATCTCCACCTGACACCGCTACTAAATTATTAGCTTGACTCGACACATGGTTTTATTACAAAATAACTAGCGTCGGTAGCCGTTGACTTTTGTCGTGTGTTCCGGAATACCAGTCCAAACATATTTTTGTAACTCTCTATGCGTTTTGACTTCCTGCTATATTGCTGCGCCCTGCGATTGCGCCTAGTGCAGAATCTCAGTGCCGGCCACTCACCGGACTGTCGTGGCGGTTTGTCCAACGGCACACCCATCCCTGCGTTTTTGCATTATATCCACAAAGCCTTTACCAAAAGACCCTTGTTCCTGTTTTTCATAGCAATCGCCCTCTGTCTTTCTTTTTCGTTTATCGCCCTTGCCGGAAACAAACAAACCATATATTTCTACAACCCGGAAATCAATATCAACAATTTTGCCTCGTTAAAAAAGGAGTTTGACACGTACCTTTCTGACTACGGCGAGTATCAATTACAACCTTTCAGCGAGCGGGAAATATTTGAGAAGGTGGCCGTGAATAAGAATGACGGTGTTTTTATTATCTCCAGTTGGCACTACAAGAAATTGAAAGAAACGTTATCCCTGGAGCCAGTACTCGTGGCGGTTTCCAAGAATAAATCCACGTGCAGAAAAATACTATCGGCGAAAAAGAACATTAACAACCTTAACTCGCTGAAAAACAGCAATGTCGCCTCTGCAAGCAGTGAGGATTATACAAGAAATATCATCAAGCAAATGCTTGGAGAAACCAGCGACGGCATTGTGCGTTCAGTAAAGGTTCTCTCTGTGCCGAAGGATATCGACGCGTTGATGTCTGTGGGATTCGGAGTGGCCGATGCGGCGCTTACCACCGAAAATAGCTTCTCCAAACTGGCCACAATCAATCAAAAACAATACGAAATGCTGAAACAGTTGTTGGTAAGCGAGGAAACGCTGCTCCCGATAGTCGTCGTACCTAAATCACTCGCCAATGATTGTGAACAGTTGTTAAAGGTGCTGGAGAAAATGGGGATGACTTCTGAAGGGAAAAACAGACTGAATATGCTCGGTTTTGATGGGTGGAAGGTCTTGAGTGAACAGGAAAAAAGAAGCCTAGTAAAATGATTAAAAAAGCGCTTAAAACTATAACTATGAGAAAAGACATGATTTATCATAGCAGAGTATTTTGCCTTATTCTTGCAGCCTTGATTTCACTGTTTCTGCAATTGCCACATCCGCGTGCGCTATTTGCAAAAACAGCTACAGGCAAGGTCTTAATCCTCAATTCTGACATGTCTGTCTCCAACTATGCCCTGGCGCATACAGGATTCAAATCCAAAGTGGCCGTTATTAATGGTGAAATAGACCTGGGAAGCAAATGGGTAGACGAATCGAACGTTAAAAAGACTATCAACAACACGAACCCCGACGTTATCTATTGTATCGGTTCCAAGGCATATCTGCTTGCCTATGAATTAGCCGAAAATAAAAACATCGTGTTTACTTCCATAATAAACTGGCGCCGTTTGCCAATGGGTAAAAATGCTTATGGTATCTCCGTAGAACTGCTTCCCAGCATGCAACTGACGCTCTACCGCTACTTCTTTCCCGGAATTAATAAAATAGGTATTGTTTACAGTAAAGATTTTAATAAAGAATGGCTGGATACCGTAACAAAGAGCGCCAAAGACGTAGGCATCACGATATTCAAAAAAGCCATCACTAAGCAGGAAGACGTTGAATCCGCCCTCAAGGAGCTGCTGCCAAACGTGGACGCACTCTGGCTGGCACCGGATCCGATTGTGATATCAAAAACAGAATCTGTAGCAGAAATGTTTAAAATGTGTGATACCGCCGGAAAGCCTGTGTTGGCCTACAACGAGGCATTTGCCGATCTTGGAGCCACCTTGATTATTTCCGCAGACATCACCACGATGGGAGGGCAAGCCGCCGGGATTGCGCTCGACTTGCTCTCGGAGCAAAAGCGAGACGATAAAGTCCAGACGCCTGCAGGCACTAACGTGATCCTTAATTTAAAACAAGTGGAAAAATACAAAATAAAGTTAAACGAAGAAGCGCTGGATTCGGTAAATCAAATTATTAAGTAAAGGTGTATTGCCGGAGAGATAACTTTCAGTGTCTTATCTCGTGTCGTTGAAGAAACTTCAGACGATTGGGCAACAATGTGGTGCCCTGTTTTTTCAGAATCAGCTTGACAGCTATGTATTTTGTATGGTATAAATTCGACCTTGCTACATATATAACCCTGCTCATTAATTCCGCCTTTATAAAAGTACGAAAATTTTAAGTGTTTTCATATCAATTGGTTACGGGATTTACGTTGATATAAACAGGTAATTTGGTAACATAACCAGCAACAGGGGATATCGAAAATAAACAACAAACCTCTTAATTAGAAATTCCTTCTTTAAATTTCTTGTTATGTTACTTATTAAACTGTGCGCGCAAAAAAACCGCCAAAAGGTCTGATTTCGGTTAGCGAAAGAGAATGATATGCAATGTCTGTTTTGCAAGAAAGACAATGACAGGGTTATTAACTCCCGGACTTCGGTGGACGGTTTGAGTATTAAGCGTAGGCGCGAGTGTTTGGATTGTGGGCGAAGATATACGACGTATGAGCGGATCGAGGAAAGCCCCTTGCGCGTGGTCAAGAAAAACGGCACGCGGGAGGCCTTTGACCGTAAAAAAGTGCTTGCCGGTCTTTTGAAGGCATGTGAAAAAAGGCCTATATCTACAGACACCCTGGAAAACAGCGTTAGCGAAATTGAGCGGGACATCTATAACAAATTCGACCGCGAAGTATCCTCGAACTTTGTCGGAACGCTGGTGATGCAAAAACTGAGGATGCTGGATATGGTGGCGTATGTGCGGTTTGCCTCCGTGTACAGAGAATTTAAAGACATTTCCGAGTTTATTGATGAGTTAAAGCCGTTAATGTCGAACGCGAAGAAAAAGAAAAAACAAGCATAAGCCGAATAGTTTTCCATAGCGTGTCTCTCAAACGTTAACGAGTCAAAACATCTGACCGATATAAACCCTTAAAACTACAGATTTCGCAGATTGTTTTAAATTTTTAACAGCCTGTGATTTTTGTAATCCTTTATAAATTACTGATAAAACGAAATAGCATAAATTATATTAAAAAAGATGATTTGGTTTCTTATTTGACGCCTGATTTTCCAGATAGCCTGGTATCGGGAGAATGCGGTGCAAGCGGGGAAAACATTGAAAGGAGGCAGGGGATGAATGTAGTGGGAACAATGGAATACGTGGTAAAACGTGATGGAAGGAAGGTCCCTTTTAACGAGAAAAAAATCGCCGACGCCGTATTCAAGGCGGCACAGGCCGTTGGGGGCGAGGACCGCGCCCTGGCGGACGAGCTGGCGGCCGTTGTTACGGCTTTTCTGGAGAAAAAGTACACAGGGCGACACCCCGGCATTGAGGATGTACAAGACGTTGTGGAAAAGGTGCTTATTGAGACGGGACACGCCAAGACGGCTAAGGCCTACATCCTTTACCGGGACAAAAGGGCACGGTCCCGCGATTCCCTCCGCGTGCGTAAGCAGACAAAGAAAAGGGCGGACACCACGGATGTCTCCCTCCTGGTAAACACGGAAACGAAGGACGAATCATTCCCCTGGGACAAAAGGAAGATCGCGGAGGCGCTGAGCAAGGAAGCCGACATGTCGGAAGAAGAATCGGACGAAATTGCAGGCGCCGTGGAGCAAAGGGTCTTTTCGTCAGGATTAAACCGCATTTCAACCTCGCTGATAAGGGAGCTGGTAGATAACGAACTGTTTGAGAGAGGCCATAACAAGAAACTCGAAAAGCAGGTGGTAATCGGTATGCCAAAATATGACCTTATCGAGTTGATTACGTCGAAGAATAAAGAAAACAGCAATATCTCCACCAACAGCCCGGAAGCTATCAACCTGGCTATCGCTGAAAACACCTTAAAACAGTTTGCCCTTCAGGAAGTTTATTCAAAAGACGTTGCAGACGCGCACATGAACGGGATGGTGCACATCCACGACCTCGGATATCCGACAAGGGTGTATTGCTCTTCCCACTCCCTCGAATACCTGAAAAAGTTCGGATTGTCGCTTCAAAACCTGGATACGGAATCAGCGCCTGCAAAACACGCGCGGACGTTGACGGGACATTTGAACACCTTCCTGGCGTCCATGCAGGCGTACTATGCAGGCGCGCTCGGAGTAGGCTACGTTAATATTATGTACGCCCCCTATCTGGAAGGCATGAGTTACGACGAGATGAAGCAGGAGGCGCAACACCTGATATTCAGTTGTTCGCAAAGCGCCTTCTCCCGCGGCGGACAGACCTTGTTCCTTGACTTTAACATCCACACGGGCATCCCCAGATATTTAAGGAACATCCCCGCTATAGGCCCCGGCGGAAAACCCACGGGAAAGACCTACGGAGACTACGATGAAATTGCCCGTAAATTTACCCTGGCCATGCTGGACGTATGGCGCTCAGGAGACTGCCACGGACACGTCTTCGCCTTCCCGAAGTGTGATTTCCACATTAACGAGGACACCCTGACCGATCCGAAGCAGTACGAGATACTCGAATACGCCTGCCAGATTGCCAGCGAGAACGGCGTTCCTTACTTCATCTTTGACAGGGACGAAATCACGCTCTCGGCCTGCTGCCGTCTGCGCACGACGATAGACGATAATTACATGATCCTACATCCTGAAAGTATGCGTTTCTGCGGATTTCAAAACATAACGATCAACCTGCCACAGGCCTCTTACCGCGCCGGAAAAGGCAACTGGGATGCCCTGTACAAGGAGATCGACAAAGGTATTGAGATTGCCGTAAAGGCACATCTCCAGAAAAAGGCGTTTGCGAAGGAATTGATGTCCAGCCCGGAAATGCCTCTGTGGGAGATTGGTAAGAAGGCAAGAGATGGGCGTCCGTATGTAGACCTGGAGGCCTCAACGTACATCGTGGGTATCCTGGGCTTAAACGAGTGCCTGCAATTTATGACGGGACGGGAATTGCACGAAGGCGATGATATGATCAAGATGGGATTACGGGTCATTTCTCACATGTACCTGCGCGTTAAAGAGGCGGGGAAGAAGTATAAGCTGAAGTTCTCCCTGGAGGAATCCCCTGCCGAAAGCGCAAGCAGGCGGCTGGCAAAGGTTGATATCAGGAACTATCCGGAAGCCATACACATGGTAAAGGGAAGCATCGAAAAGGACGAGCCATACTACACCAACAGCGTGCATTTGCGCCCCGACGCCCCTGTGGATATGATTACCAGAATATTCCAGCAAAGCAAGTTCCACACAATGATTGAGTCGGGAGCCATTATCCATGCCTTTGTAGGCGAGGAGCGGCCGCCGGCGTCAAGCATCATAAATCTGGTAATAAAGACCTTTAAAAACACCCAGGCGGCACAGGTTACGATTTCCCCTGAGTTCACTATTTGCAACGATTGCAAAAAGGTCACGCAGAAGCTTACCGATGTTTGCATATACTGTGGTTCCAGAAACGTATACGGCGTCTCAAGGATTGTCGGATACTTTAGCCGTATTAACAACTGGAACAGGTCCAAGATCGGTGAACTGGCAGATAGGCACAAGGGCAATTATACGGTAAGCGATTTTATACCGAAGTCGGAAAAATTTGCCGCAGAATCTTGCGGCACAAAGTGCTGATAATTCGTTACAAAAAAGCCGCTTAAGCCGGTTTATACGGTTTAAGCGGCTTAAACGGTTCAAGCGGTTTTAAAAACTCCGTATGGGCGATTTCGCTTGCCCATCCTACTTTCAAGGAAAAAGCGTGGTGATACCAATCAAGGGATTTATCGAAAATAGTCTCATCGAGTGGGAAGGAAAGATCGTTTCCATTGTTTTCCTGCCGACGTGCAATCTTCGATGTCCTTACTGCCACGCCCCACACCTGATTCAAACACCGAACGACCTGGAATCTATTCCCACCAACGCCGTAATCAACAAAATACGGCAAAATCTCGGATGGCTGGATGGCGTTGTCGTCTCAGGCGGCGAGCCGACTTCACACAAGAGCCTCGACGCATTTCTGAAGATATTTAAGGATATGGGGATTATGGTGCGCCTCGATACCAACGGAACCAACCCGCAGGTCATCAAAGACCTCATCGGCCGGAAGCTGGTGGATTGCGTGGCGATGGACATCAAGTCTCCCCTTCGGCAAGACAAACATGATCTGGTTGCCGGTGTATCGTGCAACATCGAAGACATCAGAAGAAGCATCCGCATCATCATGGAAAGCGGCATTGAGTACGAATTTCGCACAACCGTATGCCCAACTCAACTGGATGGGAACGATATCGAGGATATCGCCAAAACCATTAAAGGAGCCGGGCGGTATGTTTTACAGTCTTTCAGGCCAAACCACTGTTTAGACGCAGATATGTTACATGTGCAGCCTTACCCGATAGAGACCCTTCGGGATTTTGCGGCAAATGCCCGTAGATACGTCAACTACTGTTGTGTACGTGGAGAGGAAGGAAAGATTGCACAGCGGGATTGGTAAGTTTCGTTATATTGTTTGGTTCTTTTTGAAGTTCATGAGGGGGGGTGATTGATATGGCAGGAAAGAAGTGCGGGACTTCCGCAAAGACGTCAAAGTGTTCTGATAAGACAGCAAAGAAACCAGCAAAGAAAACGGCAAAGAAATAGTCAGCATCGTATAAGCTATGAGACGATAGAAGAAGTTTATTCATAATAATTTCGTGGTAATGCCATCTTGTATGTCGTATATTTATTGAACCAAATGGCTGTATAACGAAGTGGGGGCGTTTCGCCAAGGCGAAAAGCCCCGTCTGTTGTTGCGTAGCATAGCGTTTCAAATATGTATTTTACCCAATTAAAAAAAAAAACTGGAACTATTCGGATTCAAGTCCTTTGCGGAAAAGACGGAGATCACCTTCGAAGATGGGATTACCGTCATCGTAGGGCCAAACGGGTGTGGAAAGAGTAACGTCATCGACGCCATCAAGTGGGTACTCGGCGAGCAGAGCGTAAAGTCGCTGAGAGGCAACGAAATGGCCGACGTGATCTTTAACGGGACGGACACACGCCCATCACTCGGATATGCGGAAGTATCCCTGACCATTCAAAACACAAAAGGCCTCCTTCCGCTCGAATACTCAGAGGTTTGTATCACCCGCCGTCTGTACACTTCCGGTGAATCGGAATACCTTCTCAACAAACAAATAAGCCGGTTGAAGGACATCCGTGAGCTTTTTCTGGATACCGGTTTTGGCGTGGACGCCTATTGCGTAATTGAGCAGGGCAACGTGGAGGCGTTGTTGCAGTCGGATATCCACCAGAGGAGAAACTTATTTGAGGAAGCGGCCGGGATAAGCAAGTTCAAAACACGTAAAAAAGCAGCGCTGAGCAAGCTGGAACACGTTGAGCAGAACCTGCTCCGCGTCGGCGACATCGTTGAAGAGCTGCAGAAACAGTTGCGCTCCATAAAAATCCAGGCATCCAAGGCGCGGCGGTACCAGGAACACGTTGAACAACTTAAAAAATTAAAAGTCGGTATTTCACTAAAGAACTATCGCGACTTTCAGGTAAAGATGACGGACGTTATGGGGCTGCTTGCCGACATGGAGAAGCAAAGCCAGGCAGCCGCTGCCGGTTCCGGTGAACTCGAAATGCAAATACAGGGAATTGAGGCCTCCATAGGACAACTGGAACAGCAGCTTGCCCAGATGAAGACCGAGAAGATATCCCTTGAATCTCATATATCCAAAAATCAGGACCGGGTGAAATACGACCATGAACGCATCCGGGAACTGGAAATACAACGAGAAAAACACACGGAACAGCAGAAGCGCCAGGAAGTGCGAATTGACGAGACGAACGCCAGGATTGCCGAAACCAAGGCACTCCTTGACACGTTAGAGCAAGAGATTATAAAGTATGTGGACATGCAAAAGTCGAAAGAGACCGCGCTGAAACAGGTCATCCTCGAATGCGACCTCCTGTACCAGGGTATGGAAGAAAAAAAATCAGAGGTTATCACCACCCTTCAAAGGCAATCCAGCCTCCAAAACGAGCTCGGCAGCCTCTCAACCGGGAATGATACCCTGAAAAGCAGAAAAATGCGGCTTACCAAAAGGCAGGATGAAATCAACGCCGTCACGGACACACTGACCTCCAAATACGAGGAAACGCTGAAAACAAAAAACACCCTTGATGAAGAATTTACCGGGCTGGACGGAAGATTAGCCGCCTCAAGAGGGCGTATACAGGAACTGGTGAGCATGGCGCGTTCGCTGGATGATCAAATCAATCAGCAGAAGCAATTGCAAAGCAGCAAGACCTCCCGCTACGAAGTCCTCATGGATTACGAAACCCGCTCGGAAGGCGTTGAGGCCGGGGCAAAGGCGATTTTGGAGGCATCAAGAAAAGAAGGTTCCACGCTCAAGGGTATACGCGGCATGGTCGCTGACCTCATCAAGGTAGACTTGCAGTACGCACCGGCAATTGAAACGGCCCTGGGCGAACGGGTGCAGTGCATCATCACCGGCACGACGGAAGACGCCGTAAATGGACTTGCATTCTTGCAAAAAAACCAAAAAGGCCACGTCGTATTCCTCCCCTTAGACCGGACGGCAGACCGTACCTCCATTACCGAAGAACTCCTGCAAAAGCCGGACGTTTGCGGCATTGCAAGCAACCTGGTGAGCGGGCCGGATGAAGTCCGCAAGGCAATCGACAGCCTCTTGAGTGCTACTGTCGTCGTAAAAAACCTCGGCGCCGCTTTATCGCTGGATAGCGTTTCCAGGCACGTTCGGCGCGTGACGCTTGACGGGGAATTGTTTGAGCCGGATGGCACCGTCAGCGGTGGCAAAAAGCAGGGGCAGGTGGGTATCATATCCCGTAAGAGTGAATTGACAAAGATCGCTGAAGAGCTGGCTATTATCAAGCAAACCCTTGAAAACCTGGTGGAGAACAGGCAGACCATCCGCGACGAGCTTACCGAACTTGAAGGCGAAACGACCCAGTTGGCAAAGAGGATTGAACAGGTAAAGATACTGAAGATGTCGAAGGACAACGAACTTGCCCAGAACGAGCAGAAACGGGACGAACTTGACGCGGAGAAAAAAATCAATGAAGACGAGATGCAGGAAATCGACGTGGAGCTGGAAAAGGCACACTGCCGCGAAATAGTCCTCCAGGAAGAACTCGGCCAACTCAACGATCAGCACGAACAACTGGAGCAGCAGATCGAAGAGTCGTCCTTGCTCGTAAAAGAAAAGGAATTCCTGAAGAAAAACGTCCAGGACGAACTCACCACCGTAAAAGTAGGGTTTGCCCAAAGGGAAGAAAAGAAAGGCGGGCTGAACAGCAGCCAGAACAAACTTCGCACCGACCTCCGCGAGACGCAGGAACAGATCGAACACCTAGCTAACGAGATACAAAATTGCAGACAGAAAAAACTGGATGCAGAGGAAGAAATTAAAGCGCTGGAACTCCAGGTCGCCGAACTCCAAACGAAAAAGGCCGCGCTCGACGGCTCTCTATCCTCACTTAAAACAGAGCTGGACGGCCTTCATGACAAAGCGGAGGAACTCAAGGCAAACCTCGAAGAAAAGCGGATCGCGCTAAGGCAGGCAGAACAGCGTGTACAAGAACTAAAGCTTAAGGAAAACGAGTATCGTATCCGCATGTCCAACCTGGAAGACCGCGTCCGTGAAGAATACCAAATCAACCTGGCGGAATTGGATGCAGCCACCGGGGAAATTCAGGTAGAGTTGAGCCGTGCGCCCGCCGAAGATACCGACACGGCCGGCCAGCCGGTCGATTTCTGGGAGGCAGTTGCCCGCGAGATTGAAGAATTGCAGGGAAAGATAGAGCGGCTGGGGAGCGTGAACATAGAGGCAATCAAAGAGCAGGACGAACTGGAAATCCGCGAGACCTTCCTCCTGGGGCAAAGGGAAGACCTCGATAAATCACAGCAAGCCCTGAGAAACCTGATAGAAAAAATCAATCACACCAGCAGGGAATTGTTTGAAAAAGTGTTCAACGATATCCGCGTAAACTTCCAGATAATGTTCAGGAAAATGTTCGGCGGCGGCAAGGCCGACATCCTGCTTGAGGAAAACGTGGACATCCTTGAGGCAGGCATTGAAATCATAGCACAGCCGCCAAACAAGGAACTCCGGTCCATCACGCTCCTCTCCGGCGGTGAAAAGGTGATGACCACCGTTTCGCTGCTCTTCTCCGTATTCCAGTCCAAGCCCAGCCCCTTCTGCATCCTGGACGAAGTGGACGCCGCCCTTGACGAAAGCAACATCAAGCGGTTCGGCCTTATCGTGAAAGAATTCACCAAAGACACGCAATTCCTCATCATCACCCACAACAAGGTCACCATGAGCGTAGCCGACGTAATGTACGGCATCACCATGCAGGAACCCGGCGTATCAAAGAAGATCGCCGTAAAGTTTGAGGAAATCGAACGCAAGGTTGCGTAAGCTAGCGGCCAAACAATCGACCTTTCACTCAGCCCAATCAACCAAACTAATTCCGTTCCGGCAAACGTGACATTTCAAGAAAACACGATACATACCTTGTAGAGGCATTCGGTAAATGAGAATATTCTGCGAAATAAATTCCGAAGGAATGGCATGATTATAGAAAAAATCAAAACAAAAATCCAACCCCGTAGGGGTGAATCATAGGCTTGCTAACACCGTAATGCATTCACACCAAATTTGGCAAATGCTTCGCCCCTACAATGGCAACATCTAGGGCTATCAACACGGCCATCAAAGATAACTAAAAAAGGGAAAGAACTGCATGATAAAAATAAAGGTTAATCCGGAAGATTTTGTCGTTGAAGAGGTGGCCGGCCTTCCGATGCGAAAAAACGGGAACTTCTGTGTCTACCGCCTTAAAAAGAGGGGCTGGAACACGGTTGACGTTTTAAAAAGGATTTCCCAAACGTTCAGCATACCCTTTTCAGACCTTTCATACGGCGGCAAAAAGGATAAGCACGCCATTACGTCACAGTATATAACGATTGCACGGCGGAGTGCCGACAGGGTTGATTCCCCAGTTTCCCCGCCCCCCAAACAAGATGCAAAAGAATTGTCCCGTACTCAACAGGCGCCATACCCTCAGGCGACTGACAGCGATAAGTTGGGCGATGAAAACTATTCGATGAGCCTTGTGGGTCTCATGGACAGGCCTATGGAGTCAGACCTTATTACAGGGAATTGTTTTCAGATTACCGTCAGGAACGTTGCCGACGCCGACTTAACGTCGGCATTACGTGAGATTGAGTGTGTAAAAAACGACGGATACCCGAATTATTTTGACGACCAGCGGTTCGGCAGCTTCGACGCCCGTCAAGGATTTATTGCCGAAAAGATAATCAAAAAACATTACAACGGCGCGTTGAGGGCGTACTTTTCCAGTATTCATCCGGAAGACAGCAGGGAAGAAAAAGAATACAGGAAATACTTTTATGAAAACTGGGGTAATTGGCAAGCGTGCCTCGAAGGGGCTGCGAGCAAGTTTGAAAAAGAGGCATTCAGATATCTGGAAAAGCACTCAAATGGATTTGTCACCATACTCCAAAGAATATCCCACGAGAAAATGGGTCTCTTTTTTTCCGCCTACCAATCGCACCTGTGGAACGAGCTTTTAAGGAAAATCATACACGCCCTTGCTAACGGCAACCCGACCCACAGAAATCTGCTGCCAACGGGCGCTGGGATACTCAGCTCCGCTCAAGACGGCAACGGTTGCCCTTCCTTAGCCGTTATTTATCCTGATACAAACCAGAATAGCCTTCCAGCTCAGGACGCCTCTCAACGGAGCGGAGGCGCTCAGCTAAAATCTTCCAAGGGAATTGCGGGAAGTTATCTTTTCCCCTCGCATGGTGACGATAAAATAACTGCGTATTTAGGCAGCCTTGTTATTCCCATGCCCGCGTCCAATATCAAGATGCCCGACGCCTTCACCAAAACCCTTTATTCCGAGTTACTCAAGACACACGAAATAAAGGCGCACATGTTTACTACAAAAAAGATACGGGATGGCTTTTTCAAGGGTATCGAAAGACGGGCAATGGTTGTTCCTGAAGATTTGGTTGTTAACTATTCCCAAGACGAGATTTATCCGGGCAATAAAAAGGTAATCCTGAATTTCTTTCTGCCGAAAGCTTGTTATGGCACCATGTTTATCAAGAGGATATTTTGCTAGTTCTTTAGGGCTGTAAGTAAAAACTGACGTATCACTTTTGATTTTCAAGAAGGTGATATCTATGTTGTCAACTATGAGGATTATCACTAATGAATATGTATAACCCACCCCCTCCGGGCGAGTTTATACGGGAGGTTTACCGTGAACTTCTTGGAATAAGCTATCATACCGTGGCAGCAAAGCTCAAAGTCGCTCCTTCTACATTCAATCGGCTCATGTAAAAAGGTCGGCACTACAGCGCATTTTGAAAATCCACTCCAGTAAAATCAAGTGTTTCAAGGCGATGTATGCCTAAAAATGACCGCTTTTCGGCGCGAATTGCGAAAGTCGGGTTAAGTAGTACCAATAATACCTACCTCTTTTATATAGGCGAAGGCTCATGAGTTCTCCAGATTGTCGTACATAAGTCGTACACCACCTGCAAACACGCATAATACAAGCGCCCCCAGCAGGATTCAAACCTATTCCAAGCATTCCGGCTACAGCCCTGTAAAATCCTATTTATTAGCGTAAGTGTTTGTGCTTGTTTGTTTTAAGCTGGCTGCGTAGTGTTGTTTTATACGGCGCGCAATTGTTAAAAACTGCTGTACTTTGAAAAAACCTTGTACAAATCTTGTACATTTTTTTAACACTATTTACTCCCACGGTCTTTTGCTTTTGCCTCTGCTTTTGTTTGCCATTGCATGTTGCTTGGCGTATCGGATCCGCCACGCTTTAGGGGGACTATGTGGTCTATTACATAGCCAGGTCGTCCACCCGGGTAGCCGGTTTGTTTCATAAATTGATACCGGGCCTCAGAACTCCTTGCGATGTGTCCGCGTTTATCGCGCCTGGAAGAGGTTAAAAACTCAACAGATCAATCTCCCCGCGCCCCGGGTTGCCTTTGCACAGATGGGCGTAAAGTTCCGTAACATGCGTCGTGGAATGCCCAAGCCACTGGGCTATATGGAAGAGCGATACACCCTGCATGGCCAGGTGGGAGGCGAACGTGTGGCGGAGGGTGTTGAGTGTCACACCTTTAATTCCGGCCTTCTCCGCAAGGTCATTAAGCTTTTCAGTCACCCAGTCCGCGTTAAACCGAAAGCAGTAACCTCTTTTATTTTTAACACTACCAAGCACGTCGTATAATTTCTGATTCAGCGGTACCACCCTCTCCTTCTCCTTCCGCAATTTCGCAGTAAAGCCCGCCTTGTTTTTCACATACACAAGTTTTTCCCCCCCCTTTTTTAAGGGAGACTTGGTTGCGGCTCTGCTGCGTTATGTATGACGTCAACGGATTCCACGTATTGCTTCTGCAATGGAAATGAGTTGGTCTATGTTCAGCTCTTCGCCGCGGATGCGTTCGTCCTGTTGCATGTCTTTTAGCGTTGTTTTTACACGCTCTTTTGAGGCGTTTGGCAGTGCTAATTGTTGGAGGCTGTTCAGCAAGGTCTTGCGGCGGGAGGTGTATATGGCGCTGACGACCCGCACGAAAAACGGGTAGTCCGTTATCCTGCCGGCATATTTCTCTTTGTTCACCGTTATCCTGACGATGGCGGAATAGACGTCCGGTCTTGGCCAGAAAACCTGCGGGGACAAGGTTTTTACGACCTCTACCTCCGAAAACAACTGGGTAATGATGGATAAAATGCCGTATTCCCGCGTCCCGGGGCTTGCCGCCATGCGGTCTGTAATTTCCTTCTGAAGCATGAGTACCATTAGTTTGATCGGCAGGGCGCTCTCCAGGAGGGTGATGATCACCGGCGTGCTGATGTTGTACGGGAGGTTGGAAACTACTTTCAACCGGGCGTTGTCGTGCTTTTTAAGGCAATCGTTCACCTGGGAGAGGACGTCAGGGTTGAATGCGTGTTTTGTCTTAAGCACGTCCGCATGGATGAGTGTCACGTTTTTGTATAGTTTTAAGATGTCGGTGGACAGTTCGAACAATTTCTTATCCACTTCAACGGTAATAACGTGGAGAGACCTTTCCGCCAGCAGCCTGGTCAGTCCGCCTGAGCCGGTGCCGATCTCAAGCACAATATCGTTTTCGGTGAGTTGGGCGATTTCCGGAATGGTTATGAGATTGTTTTGGTCGATGAGAAAATTCTGGCCAAACCGCTTGTTGGGAATAATGCCTCTATCCTTAAAAATTTGTTTTAGTATGGATGGGGTATGTTGTGGGATCGTGGTTTCTTGTTTTGTCATATCTGTTTATCCGGTTTAAACGAATACCCTGGCGCAATTAAGTTGCAAAAAATAAAAGAAAATGCTTGGAACCACAGATTTCAATGGCATTGCACTAAAACAGTGACTGATTACCACAGAGGGCGCAGAGAAATAAAGAAAAGCTTAGCGTTTATTGGCGTTCATTCGCGGTTGCCAGGGTTTTTAAAATCAATGATACTCGATATTCGTTGTTACTTGCGCCTTCGGATGAAGACGTGTATCTCCCCATCCGCTTCCTCGATGGAGAGAAATTCGTTTCCGGTGGTGTTGCACCAGGAGGCGATGTCTTTTTTGATGCCCTCGTCCGTGGCAATTATCTCAAGCACCTTGCCCACTTCGACCTCTTTGATCTTTGCTGCCGTTTTGAAAATGGGCATGGGACACATAAGGCCGTAACAATCCAGAGTTTCGTCTGATTTCATAAATTTCTCTAAAATGTAATGTAGTACATTTTTAAATTTGGCCGTCTGCGGCAACGGCTTTTTCATGTAGCGCCAACCCTCGTGGTCAGCCAATGGCGGGGGATAAAACCCCTCGATACGAAATAGTTTTGAAATTCCTACACATTTAAATTAG
>Ga0315281_10000659_pt1 | contig 48537 bp, 39 predicted proteins | sample YL17G07_0_MG_FD_204540 | JGI IMG/M metagenome (GOLD analysis project Ga0315281, IMG submission 204540) | Sediment microbial communities from Yellowstone Lake, YNP, Wyoming, USA - YL17G07_0 | ecosystem: Environmental > Aquatic > Freshwater > Lake > Sediment | place: USA: Wyoming | collected...
TTTTGAAAGCAGTTACGTCTACGCCCGTAACGGGTTCGGAGAAAGTCACCGTGAAATCCACAGTCGCCGCGTTGGTTGGGTTTGGACCCACGCGCGTGATGGAAACAACAGTGGGCGCTAGGAACTCCGCGCTGGAAAGAGTCCCCCCGTTGCCTCCCCCAACGACCAAGACCTTGCCATTCGAGAGTAGGGTGGCGGTGTGATTGAAACGAGCATCTGTCAGCGAGGCGGCAGGCGACCAAGTATTGAGGGCGGGGTCATACAACTCCGCGCTGGAAAGAGAGCCAGCATTGTCCCCCCCAACGACCAAGACCTTGCCATTCGAGAGCAGGGTGGCGGTGTAATAGTAGCGAGCCGTTGTCAACGAGGCGACAGGCGTCCAAGTGTCGAGGGAAGGGTCATACAACTCCGCGCTGGAAAGAGCGAGTGTCCCGCCGTACCCCCCAACGACCAAGACCTTACCATCCGAGAGCAGGGTGGCGGTGTGAAATCCGCGAGCCGTTGTCAACGAGGCGGCGGGCGACCAAGTGTTTGTGGCGGGGTCGTACAACTCCGCGCTGGAAAGATCGTCAACGCCAGGTCCCCCATTCCCACCAACAACCAAGACCTTGCCATTTGAGAGCAGAGTGGCGGTGTGAACATGGCGAGCCGTTGTCAGCGAGGCGGCGGACGACCAAGTGTTTGTGGCAGGGTCATACAACTCCGCGCTGGAAAGAACGGTACCCCCGTCGTAGTACCCCCCAACGACTAAGACCTTGCCATTTGAGAGCAGGGTGGCGGTGTGCATGTAGCGAGCCGTTGTCAGCGAGCCGGCAGGCGACCAAGTGTCCGTGGCGGGGTCGTACAACTCCGCGCTGGAAATAACGCCAGCCCCCCCAACGACCAAGACCTTGCCATTCGAGAGCAGGGTGGCGGTGTGATATGCGCGAGCCGTTGTCAGCGAGCCGGCAGGCATCCAACCTATGGCGAGGGCGGGGTCATACAATTCCGCGCTGGAAAGATAGCTACCACCCTGCCCCCCAACGACCAAGACCTTGCCATTCGAGAGCAGGGTGGCGGTGTGCCGGTAGCGAGCCGTTGTCAGCGAGGCGACGGGCGTCCACCCAGCGGCAAGGGCGGGCGTGACCTGCATCAGCATAAGAGCCAGCAGGGTGAATACGAGCGTAAGCGATTTTATAAACTTCATTTCTTTTTTTCCTTGTTGTAAACGAATAAGATGGAATTCTCTACCGTACACGCAAACCCTAAAGGTCTGTTTTGCCTTCGTAAATTTGCGCCTAACGAGAAAGACCTTTAGGATTTTTACGAGGGAAATGTACGGTAAAGAAAGATGAAAAAAACATTTCGCGGGCGGCGGTAATAGGAGGCGACAGTCGCTTTAAAAGTGACTGTCGCCTGTGGATGCGTTGGGAAACGCCTGCGCAACGGGCGCGGTTTTAGTTGATTAGGTTCTTCAATAGGCAACCTATTTGTTTTATAGCGCAAGTCGGAACGTTATTCCGACTTGTTTGCTTGCGCGCGAGTATATCATTGCGTCTCGTTTGCGGGTACAGTCTTAAACTTAAACAAATATAGCACAGAGTCAAGCCGAAAAACCGCCAAGTTTTGGAAATTGGTATTCCAAACGCAAACCTCCGAGGTCTCGCAGACCTCGGAGTTTTTTATTCCATTTCCTTGACGCATCCCCTTTTTCCCCGTAAGATATGCGCCGACTTAGAACAAATTTTCCCTCACCCCTGCGCCCCTCTCCCACTGGGAGAGGGGTTGGGGGTGAGGGTTTTATGGAGCAACTTATGGAACTCGGTATCGTCAGAAAAATAGACATAGATAAAGAAATGCAACAATCCTATCTCGATTACGCCATGAGCGTCATCGTCTCGCGCGCGTTGCCCGACGCGCGCGACGGATTGAAGCCCGTTCAGCGGCGCATTTTGTACGCGATGTACGACATGGGCATTCGCGCCGACACCGCTTATAAAAAGTCGGCGCGTATTGTCGGCGAGGTGTTGGGTAAATATCATCCGCACGGCGACTCGGCGGTGTACGAGGCGATGGCGCGTATGGCGCAGGATTTCTCGCTCCGCACGTTGCTCGTGGACGGTCAGGGCAACTTCGGTTCGGTGGACGGCGACCCGCCCGCCGCGATGCGTTACACCGAAGCGCGATTAACTTCCGCCGCGTTGGATATCCTCTTCGATTTAAATAAAGATACGGTTGACTTCACTGGAAACTTCGACGACACGCTTGAGGAACCCAGCGTCCTCCCCGCCGCGATTCCGAATCTACTCGTCAACGGCGCGACAGGTATCGCCGTCGGCATGGCGACTTCTATCCCGCCGCATAATCTCGGCGAGGTGGTGGACGCGCTGGTGTACATGATTGAGAAGTGGGAAAAACTTGACGACATTGACGTCGAGCAGTTGATGGGATTTATAAAAGGTCCCGACTTCCCGACAGGCGGACTCATCATCCAAGAAAAAGGCGAGGAGGGAATCGAGTCGGCGTATGGCACGGGGCGCGGACGCGTGGTCGTGCAGGCGAAGGCGCACGTCGAGGAAATGGAGCGCGGCAAGAATCGCATTATAGTTTCGGAGTTGCCGTATCAAGTTAATAAATCCAGCCTCATCGAGCGTATCGCCGAACTTGCCCGCGACGGACATCTCGAAGGGCTGTCCGATTTGCGCGACGAATCCGATAGACAGGGAATGCGGATCGTCCTCGAAATGACGAAGAACGCCGACCCGAATATTATCCTGCGCGACCTCTACAAACGGACGCCGATGCAAACTACGTTCAGCATTAACCTGCTGGCGCTGGTGGACGGCGAGCCGCGCACCTTGACCTTGAAACAGGCGCTGCGCGTTTACGTCGAGCATCGCCTCACGATTATCAAACGTCGCGCCGAGTTTGATTTGGCGAAGGCGAAAGCGCGCGCGCATATTCTCGAAGGTTATTTGATTGCGCTCAAAAATTTGGATGAAATCATCGAGTTGATTCGCTCCGCGCCCGACGCCGACGCCGCGCGAACAAAGTTGATGAAGCGCTACAAACTCAGCGAGTTGCAAGCCAACGCGATTCTTGATATGCAATTGCGTCGTTTGGCGGCGCTGGAACGCAAGAAGATTGAAACCGAATATAAAGAAGTCAGCGGAATAATCAAAGACCTCACCGACTTGTTGAAGAATCCCAAGCGTATGCGCGGCGTGGTCTCGGATGAATTACTGCGCGTCAAAGCCGCGTATGCCGATAGACGCCGCACGCAAATTATCAACCTCAAAGCGGGCAAAGCCGCGAAAGCCCTCACCACGCACGACCTCCTCCCGCAACAAACCGTTTGGGTGGGCGTCACGTCCGACGGATTGGTCTCGCGCACGCACGACGAAAAACAACCGAAACATTCGGGACACGACGCGCCAAAGTTTTTGGTCAAAGCGTCGTCCACCGATACGATTTATTTTGTCAGCAAGTTAGGCAAAGCCGCCGCAGTCGCCGTGCATTTGATTCCGCAAACCGAAAAACTTAGCGACGGCTCGCCGTTTTATAAAGTCTCGCCGCTGACCGAAACCGATTCGCTTGCGGCGGTGTTTTCTCTGCCCGCGAATAAATCCGCCACGCTAGGCGCGGAGACTTGCATCATCACCGCGACGGGACAAGGCATGATTAAGAAATCGCTGGTCAGCGAGTTGCCCGGTCCGTCCGCGCAATCTTTTGTTTTGGCGCGAGTTAATGAAGGCGACGTTTTAGGTTGGGTTGGTTTAACCGATGGAAAGAAGAAAGACGTCCTACTCGTCACCGCGCAAGGCATGGCGATTCGCTTCAAAGAAGACGACGCGCGTCCGATGGGGCTCGTCGCGGCGGGCGTGAACGGCATCAAACTCGAAGATAAAGACGAAATTGTCGGCATGGAAATTTTGCCCGCCGAAGGCGAAATATTCCTCCTCGCCAGCGACGGCAAAGCGAAGCGCGTCCCTGAAAAAGATTTTCCCAAGCAGGGACGTTATGGAAAAGGCGTCATCGCATGGGACTTGCCGACATCGTCCCCGAAGGGGAAGAAAGTCAAAATCGCAGGCTCCGTTTCAGGCAAACCGAATCACGTCGCGACGATTCATCTCAGCAAAGGCGCGGCAAAATCCGCAAGGCTGGATATGGCGTCCATCCGCAAACGCGCCGCGTCCAAAGGCGACTCCGTTGTGGAGGTGAAGGCGGGCGAGGAAGTTGTGTCCGTGAATGTGGGTTGGAGTGTGGAGAAGTTTGTGATGACGGTGAAGGAAGAGAAGCGCGAACAGAGAGAAGTGAAGAAAGAGAAGGAAGCGAAGAAGGTTGCAAAGGCGAAGGTTGTGGTGAAGAAAAAAAAGAAGTGACGCCGTCAGACCTCCGAGGTTTTTAAAACCTCGGAGGTCTACTATTTCAAAGGAGAACCCATGCCCCGCCGATTAATCCCTTTCGCGCCAAACATGTATTTTCACATTTACAACCGCGGCAACAACCGCGAACGGATTTTCTTTGAAATTGACAACTATGTTTACTTTTTGAGGAAAATCAAAAAATATCTCACCCCCGTCGCGGATACGATTGTCTATTGCCTCATGCCGACGCATTATCATATTGTGGCGAAGGTGCGCGATGCGACTCAGACCTCCGAGGTCTCGCAGACCTCGGAGGTCTTGAGCGCGGACGTCTCCAACGCCATGATGAAACTCTCCGTCTCGTATACCAAAGCGATTAACAAACGCTTTCAGCGCGTGGGCGTTTTGTTTCAGGGACAGTTCCAAGCCAAGCCTGTTTTGAATTCCAATTACCTGCTAAATTTATGCCGCTACATTCACGCTAACCCCGTCAAAGACGGGATTGTGGCGGATATTTCGCAATGGCAATTCTCCAATTATCTCGAATGGGTTGAGGAACGCGACGGAACTTTGGTTAACCGCGCTTTCATCAAAGAGTATTTCGACAGTCCCGCCGATTACCGCGTGTTTGTCTTGGACTACCTGCGCTCGCGGCAATTGCCCGACGACGTTCAACGATATTTAAATTCGTTGGATAGGTAAACGAAAAAACCTCCGAGGTCTCGCAGACCTCGGAGGTTTGGGTTACGCGCGAGACGCCGCCAGACCCAGACCCCCGAGATTTTCAAAATCTCGGAGGTCTTCTTACCCCTCAAAAAAAATTTTAATTTTGGCAGGGGGCGCGCCCCCTGCACCCCCGCTTCAGAAAACCAGAAGAGCAGAAAACAGAAAAACAGAACTAAGGAAGTGAGCGGGAGCAACGGAAACCAAAGCTGCTGCTGGTATTCGCTGGGACGCCCCTGCCACGGTTGGCGGAACGAACGTAGTTATCGTTGATGACCCACGAGCCGCCCCGCAACACTCTGCTTACGCCAGCCTCTGCGCCTTGCGGGTCTTTAACAACATCCTTCCGCTTTTTATATTCGTTCTCGTCAAACCAATCGCTACACCAATCCCAAACATTGCCCGCCATATCCGCGCAACCATAAGGCGAATCGCCTTGCGGGGAAAACTTGCCGACGTCGGTTGTGTCTTTAATTCCTGATTCGCTTGAATTGCATTTCTTTGGGTCAAAGTCGTTTCCCCAAGGGTAAACCAAAGACTCGCCCTCACCCCTAGCCCCTCTCCCAGCGGGAGAGGGGGATTCTTTCCAACGCGCCGCTTTTTCCCATTCGGCTTCGGTGGGCAGGCGATATTGTTTTTTCGTTTGCGCGCTCAACCATTTGCAATAGGCTTGCGCGTCGTTCCACGAAACATTCACAACAGGATGCCCGCCTTTCTCGGTGGGGAATTGCTCGCCTTCCCAACCTTTTGGCGCTTTGTAATTCGCGTCGCGCACGAAGGCTTGATACTCGCGGTTGGTGACGGGATATTTGCCGATGGAATATTCGGAGAGGTCAACGATGTGTTGGGGTTGTTCCCATTCAACCCAATTTTTATCCGCGCCGTTTTTTATCGCTTGCGCAGCTTGTTCTTTGGTTGTCCCCATCAAAAATTTCCCAGCAGGGATTTTTATCATCTGCGGCTCAAAGACCAACGGCGGCGCTTCTTCGGGGGCGGGGGCTTCGGCGCGGGCGGTGAGGGTGAAGTAAAATTTCAGGTCGTCGAGCGGCAGTCCCGCAAAGTTGGCGTCTTTCATTTCAAGCGGGTGGAGGGTGAGAATGCGCTTGACGGCGGTTGATCCGCGACGCGAGAGGAAGGGCGCGAGGGCGGGGGGAATTTCGCCCTTGCCCTCACCCTGCCCTCTCCCGGAGGGAGAGGAAATCTCATCCACATTTTCCCCTCTCCCTTTGGGAGAGAGGCTAGGGGTGAGGGTTTCGGCGCGATAATATTCTTCCAAGTCGCGCAAGTAACGCGGCTCGTCTTTCAAAAGCGCCGAGTACAAATCGGGGAAGGCGGTTTGAATCGCCACCACCTTCGCCAAGCGAATCGGTTTGACGCGGTCTTGCAGTTTTTCTTTGCGCTTCTCCGCCAGTTTCCAGAGCATCAAAAAGACGTTGACCGTGCGTTTAATTTGGCGCGGGTTGTCGCCCAAGCCAATGGAAAAAATTTTAGGACATTCGGCGTCGGGGTAGTCGGCAAGCCCTTGCACAAAATCGCCCATATCGTCTGGCGTCACGGGCGGAATCAGAAACGGCAGTTGAATAATTTTTTCAAGATAGCGCGCGCCTTCGATGGTGAAGCGTTGCGCGCTCTCGCCGTCTTGCTTTGCGCCGAGTTCCTTGTACTTCATCTCGATGCCCCGCGCAATCACTTCTTGGTCAAGTCCCAGCACAAAGACGCAATGCTCCGCGTCCAAAAATAATTTGATGGATTCCAAAACTTCAATCGCTTTTGCGGGCAAACAACGGTCAAGGTCGTCCACAAAGACGACGAGGCGTTTGGGCGCGATATGCGTTTTGACCAGTTTTGAAAACCGATCTTGAAACTGTTCGAGGAATTGAACTTGCTCGATGTAAATTTTTGTTCGCTCGCGGGTAATCGCGGCTACGGCTTCATCCGTTCCGCTTTTCGCCGCGCCGGATTGCAGCTCTTCAATCAACTTTGTTAAACTCGCGACGCCGGGGATAAAAGACAAACTCAGTTTGACCAAGCCCGTCGCCACCGCCCCGCCTAACTTGGGCAAGTCAATCGTCACGCCGCCGACTTTTTCCAATTCCATGTCGCGGTACAAAAGCGATTGCATTTTTTCAAATTCTTCGGTTGGCTCTTGCTTCTTTTGGGCGTTCTCTTTCAACGCGGTTAACACGCACAACAAAAACGCCCGCCACAGCGTTTCTTCTTTGTCATACTTCCAAGCGTCAAACCACGCGACGGTGTAATCATCGGGTAGTTTCTTCTTCATCATTTTCATCAGCGAAGTCTTGCCCGAACCCCAAGTGCCGAACACGCCAATCGTTAACGGCGTTCTGCCCTCTTGGGCAATATCCGCAAGCGTGGCGACATACGGGTCAAAATCCAGCGCGTCTTTGTCGGTAGATTGGTCGCTGACGATGGTTGTTTTTTCGATAGGCATGGGGAATCTTTTCGCGAGCGTTTTGCTATTTCTTGAACATGCGAATCAACTTGTCGTATTCCGCATGAGAACCGATCCAATACCAAAGCATATCATTCTCAACGCGAATTCCAACGGCGCGATAATTTAATCCAATTCGCGCCGAATAGATGGGACGCGTTGAGTGAATGGATTTAAAACGTAAACTTGGATGTTTGGGATTTTCAATAAAAAGGCGATACGCCTGTCGCGCCTGTTTTCGCGCGTCAGCAGGCAACTCCGCAAAGGCTTTCCGAAACTTGTCGGTAGTGTGGGAGTTCATAAAGTTTCAGGGTCAAGAATTTTAGTTTTCTTTGCTTTATGTTCCGCCAGCGCTTCATCCGCCAGCCGCGACAATAAATCGCTCGATTCTGCAAAAAGTTTCGACCAGCGTTCTTCGGAATGCAACTCTTCCAAAATCCATGCCGCGAATTTATTTTGCTCGGTGGGAGGCAGTTTTTCAATTTCAGTAAAGGCTAATTCTAATTGGGTCATACGTCTCTCCTTACTTAATTCAGAGTATAGCATAATTGCCCGAACCCTCGCATCCCAAACGCGCCGAGGGCAATAGCGCGTTTAGCGAACGACTCCCAAATTCGACTTGCCGGCCGCAAAAAGGCAACACAGGGAAAACAAAGAATGATAGTATTGAGAAATCACATTCCCAAGGAGCGCCAAATGTCCGAAACAGTTACCGAATTATATTTCACCGACGTAAAATCAAAAGCCGTGTTCGCCGCGAACGGTCCCAAACCGCAATTTCTACTGAACACGCCAAACTACAAAGCGCTGGTGGTGGGGCTGGAGGCTGGGCAGGAAATCCCCGCGCACCCAGAGCAACCGGCGATGTATCATTTTCTGGAAGGCTCTGGCGTCATGAGCGTGGACGGGCAGGCTTTTGACGTTTATCCCGGCGCGACGGTGGTTGCGCCAGACGGCGCCATGCGCGGCATTAAGGCGTTGACGCGCATTATTTTTCTCGCTTCCAAAGGCGGATAGTCAAGCGCGTCATTGGCGTTCTTTAACGCCGCGCCAAGCGTTGCGTTAAAGAACGCCAGCTACGCAAGATTTCTCAACCAATTCATTCAGCATTAACGTTCGCTTAGTCGCGCAAGCATAAGCGAGTCCGCTGTGCTAAAATAAGCGCAGACGCCTCGCGTCATTGAGCGACGTCAAATTCCCTACAATTAAGAGGTTTATCTAAAAATGGAAGCGACAGAAATGTTGATGGAAGAACATAAAATAATCGAGCGAGTCCTCGCCAGCTTGGAACTTGGAGCGCGGCGTCTTGACGAGGGCAAGACCATGCGGGCAGGCTTCTTTATTGAAGCCGCCGATTTTGTCAGAGATTTCGCCGACGGTTGCCATCACAAAAAAGAAGAAGGCGCGTTGTTTCCCGCGATGGAGCTCGCGGGTATCCCCAAACAGGGCGGACCGATTTCGGTCATGTTGGAAGACCATGAAGAAGGCAGACGGTTAATCCGCGCCATGCGCGCGGCGGCTGAGAAGATGGACGCCGGCGACGCTTCCACGAAAAGCGAGATTGCGCAAAACGCTCAAGACTACGCCGCCCTCATGCGGAATCACATTACGATGGAAAACAACATCCTCTTTCCAATGGCGGATAACGCCATGCCGACAGGCAACCAAGTTAAAGTGGCGGAGGCTTTCAAACGCATTAATCAAGCGGCGACAGCCGAAGGCGTCTATCAGAAATACCTTGACCTAGCGGAAGCGCTTGAACGAGAGAGCAAGGCGTAAAGCTGGACAAAACTCAAGCCCAAGTTGCGCTCCGCAAACGGGGGCGTTTTTGCGCGGCAAAATGACATTTTTGTAATAACTCAATCCTAGCGTTTCAACAATACTTGTAATAAAATAACAAGAACTGCAAGTCAACTTTGGCTCAATATGTAATCTGTGCGCTGGCGTTAGCGAATGGCTTTACACGACGACGATCTTGCGCGTTCTTTACATATTGAGCCGTGATTTTTTTATATGAAATTGGAGTAATAATGGATCTACCTAAGTTAATTCAAGGCGGCATGGGCGTCGCCATTTCCGATTGGAGACTGGCGAGAGCCGTTTCGCAATTGGGGCAATTGGGCGTTGTCTCAGGCACAGGCATAAGCCGCGTGTTTGCCAGTCGCCTGATGGACGGCGATTTAAGCGGACATATCCGTCGCGCGCTGGCTAATTTTTCATTGCCGGAGCCGGTGCAAAACATCATCAACCGCTACTATACCCCTGACGGCAAAAAACCTGAAACGCCATACAAAACGCCGGCGGCTTACACGCTTCATCCGTCGAAGTTTCTCGATCAACTCACCGCAATCGCCAACTTCGTCGAGGTCTATCTGGCAAAGGAAGGGCATTCGGGCGTCGTCGGCGTTAACCTGCTGGAAAAAGTGCAGATGCCGAACCTTGCGTCGCTCTACGGCGCGATGTTGGCTGGGGTGGACGTCGTGCTGATGGGAGCCGGCATTCCCACGCAGATTGCGGGAATACTGGATAAGTTGAGCAACCATGAACCGGTCTCATATCGCATCGAGGTGGCGGGCGCGGAAACCGGCGACGACAATCGCATTCAATTTGACCCGGAGAGCGTTTTTCCCGGCATTTCCAAACTCGTCGGAAAACTCAAGCGTCCAAAGTTTATCCCCATCATCTCCTCGGCGGCGCTGGCGCAGGCTTTAATCAAACGTAGCGAGGGACAAGTGGATGGATTTGTGATCGAAGGTCCCACCGCCGGAGGTCACAACGCCCCGCCGCGCGGCACAGTCAATTTGGACGCAAACGGCGAACCGATCTACGGCGAAAAAGACGCGGTGGATTTAGAAAAAATTAAACAACTCGGTTTGCCTTTTTGGTTGGCGGGCGGCTACGGCAGTCCGAAGCAAGTGCAAGCGGCGTTGGACGCCGGCGCGGCCGGCGTACAAATCGGCACGGCATTTGCGCTCTGCGATGAATCCGGGATGGAACCCGAATTAAAAAAACGACTCATCCGCCAGATATTGGATGAAGAAGCGCATATCTTCACCAGCCCGCTTGCGTCTCCCACCGGCTTCCCTTTCAAGGTCGCTCAAGTGGAAGGCACGCTCTCCGAGCCGGACGTTTACGAAGCGCGCGACCGAATTTGCGATCTTGGTTTTTTGCGCAGCGCTTACCGAAAAGCGGACGGCAAAATCGGCTATCGGTGCGCCTCCGAACCAGTGGACGCTTATGTAAAAAAAGGCGGCAAAATCGAGGATACCGTTGGGCGCACTTGCTTGTGCAATAACCTGATGGCTACCGCCGGTTTCCCTCAAGTTCGCAAAGATGGGTATGTCGAAAAACCAATCGTCACCTCCGGCGACGATCTCGTATCAGTCGGGCAGTTTATCAAAGAAGGCAAAACCAGCTATTCCGCCGAAGACGTGATTTCATATCTGCTTGGCGCTCTCTTCAAACCAAATCATGCGCAAAGCATGTAGAAAACAAAAAAAACGTCCCGCAAGTTTGCGGGACGTTTTTTACGTTAGCGTCAATTCCACAGGGCAATGATCCGACCCCGCGACGTCTTCATGAATAACGACGTCTTTCACGCGCGACATAAGATTTTCAGAGACGAGAAAATAATCAATGCGCCAGCCAATGTCGCGTTGACGCGCCGAGAAACGATACGTCCACCAGGTATATTGAACTCGCTCAGGATACAGAGCGCGATAGGCGTCCACAAATCCATGCTCCAAAAATTTTTGAACCCATTCGCGCTCTTCGGGCAAAAAGCCCGAAGTCTTTTCGTTTTCTTTTGGATTTTTCAAATCAATCGGATGATGCGCCGTGTTGAAATCGCCCGTGATAATCAGGCTCTCTCCTTTTTGATGAAGCGCGTCGCACAAATTGAGCAAATGAGCGTAGAACGCCAATTTATAATCCACGCGCTCTTGCCCGCGCTGACCGTTTGGAAAATAAATATTAAACAAACGCAAGCCATGCGCAACGGTCTGAACGACTCTGCCTTCCGCGTCAAATTGATCGGCGCCCATCCCCAGCGTAATTTCAGCGGGTTGTTCTTGAAAGAAAGTCGCCACGCCGCTATAACCCGCGCGTTGCGCCGCGTTCCACGCGTAAGGCAAGCGCAACTTCGCCCGTTGCTCGGCGTTCAACTGTTCGACGCGCGCCTTCACTTCTTGCAGGCAAAGCGCGTCGGGCTGTTGCGCAAACGCCCAATCCAACGCGCCCTTGCCTAGCGCGGCGCGGACGCCGTTGACGTTCCATGTAATAATTTTCATCGGGTAAACTCGAATTTGTTTTATGGTAAACTTGCTTTGAGTAGTTAGGAGAACTATGAACACAACAAACGTTAAGCGGATTGTTTGCATTGAAGACGACCCGGAAATGATCGAGCTGATTCGGATCATTTTAGGGCGGCGCGGGTTCGAGTTTTACGGCGCGCCGGGCGGAGCGGAGGGACTGAAAATGGTCGGCGAATTGCTCCCCGACCTTGTCTTGTTGGACTTGATGATGCCTGACATGGACGGTTGGGAAGTATACCAACAAATGAAAGCCGACGTCTCCACGCGCGACATTCCCGTCATCGTCGTCACCGCCAAAGCGCAGAACATTGATAAAGTGCTCGGCTTGCACATCGCTAAAGTGGACGACTATATCGCCAAGCCATTCAGTCCGCAAGACTTAATCAACAGCGTCGACAAAATTCTAAAACAACAATCTTCGTCTTGATATTATTTATTTTTGACGGGGCGGCGCAACAGCCGCCCTGTTTTGCGATTGCCCATGCCGCGCCTCATCACTGTTCAAAATTTAAACAAAACGATTGAACGCCCCGCGCGCGTGAAATTCTGCGACTCGTTTTTATGTCGTTTACGCGGATTAATGTTTCGCGCGCGGCTCGATCTGAACGACGGCGCGCTCCTCGTCGAAAAGCGGGATGCGCGCCTCGACGTCTCCATTCACATGCTCTTCGTTCCCTTTGATCTCGCCGTCTTTTGGATCAACTCGGAAATGACCGTTGTGGATAAAATCATCGCCAAATCCTGGAAGCCCGCTTACTTCCCAAAAGCGAACGCCAGATTCACATTAGAAATCCATCCAGACCGTTTCGGGGATTATGAAATCGGCGACAAGGTCGAATTCAAAAATGTATAAACGCGCCGTCCTAATTTTCTTTCTTCTTTCTTCTTTCATCTTTTCATCCCAACCCGTTCAAGCTCAAGAAGCGAGCGGTCCCATTTACATTGTCCAGGCCGGCGACAACTTATCGTCCATCGCGGCGCGTTTCAGCGTGAGCGTGACTGACTTAATGTCCGCCAACAACATCACGAATCCCAACCAGCTCAAAGTCGGGCAACAACTGACGATCCCCGGACTTGAAGGCGTGGTCGGGCTTTTGAATATGGAAAATCTCAACTTTGGCGATTCATATCGCAGTTTGATGCGGCGTTCGCAAATTTCACCGGATACGTTTCAGAAGTTAAATCATGTGGTTAGCCCCAACGAATTTTATGTGGGCGTGAGCATGATCGTCCCCGCCAACGACAACCAGAATTTTACCGCGCGCGTTTCGGCGAGCGTGGGCGAGTCGTTGCTTGAGTTGGCGGTGAAACAAAATACGGATCCGTGGACTCTCGCGCATTACAACGGCTTGCAAGGCTCTTACGACGGGTTGCCCGGCGATACGCTTGTTGCGCCCGGCAAAAATAGCGAACAAAAAGTCAGCGGTCTGCCGCCCGCCTTCGTCAGCGCGGAGATGAGCAACCTGCCCGTCAAACAAGGCGGCGTCGGCGTCGTCAAAGTAAAAACGTTGCCCGGCGTAACGCTTAGCGGAAATCTGGTTGATCGGCGGTTGCATTTCTTTCCAATGGAAGACGGGACGCAAGTTGCGTTGCAGGGCGTTCACGCTTTGCTTCCGCCGGGCGTATATCCCCTGCGCTTGGATGCGACGCTCCCCGACGGCAGCGCGCAATCTTACGAACAATCAATCGTCATTGTTTCGGGAAATTACGCCAACGACCCGTTGCTTTCCGTAGAACCCGCGACGATTGACCCGGCGGTCACGGAACCTGAACTCCAACAATTGATTCAGCTAACCGCCCCATCCAACCCGATAAAATATTGGGACGGCGATTTTATCTCTCCCGCCGTCGCCTACGCCCAAACCACTTACGTCATTTCAAAATTTGGCAACCGCCGCATTTATCTTGGGAAGGGAACGGATTTGAAAATTCCAGGTTTTCATACCGGAATGGATTTTAGCGGCGGCGTTGGACTTGCGATTACCGCCCCGGCGGCGGGAAAGGTCATTTTCGCGGGTCCGCTGATTGTGCGCGGCAACGCCACGATCATAGATCATGGCTGGGGCGTGTACAGCGGCTACTGGCATCAATCGGAGTTTAAGGTGAAGGTCGGCGATTTGGTTGAAAAGAATCAAATCATTGGCTTGGTCGGCGGCACGGGGCGCGTCACAGGCGCGCACTTGCACTGGGAAATATGGGTGAACGGCGTACAGGTAGACCCAATGGATTGGTTGACGAATACGTATCCGTAGCGCCTCGTCAAGGCGCCCTGTTGGAAGCGCGAGTTTTACGAATTTCTTTTTGCCCGTCCAAAATGAGCGCGAATGAAAATAAATCTGCAGGGAACTATATCACTGCGAGCCAGCGGGCGCGTAATAACGTAACTTCCATGCGCCCGCGCCCTCGTCGGAGAGAATGGTATAGGGCGACGCGACAAAGATCCACGAGGCGCCGGGCTTTAATTCAGCGGGACTACCGTCGGGGTTGAGAAATTGAATCGGGCGGCGTTGCCCCGATTTTTTCTCGTAGTCGCCCGACTCGGTACTCCAGCGAATGTCGTATTTCATCCCGTCGCGGAACAACGCCGCAGGACCCGTCAAGCCTTGTTCGAGATGAATATCCAAATTGGTGGGGGAGACAACGCCGTGTTCAACGTAAATGACGATGAAATTTTCAAAATGCAATTGTCGCCCCGTCAAGCGATCCGCGTCCGCGTGCAATTGCCCCGCCGTCGCTTTATCGGCGTTATCCACAAACCTTAACCATGAACCGGACAAAGCGTCGTAAGTCCAACCCGATTGATTGAGCGTCGCGACGAAGACGTTGATTTGTTTGGCGGGCGCGCCGCCGACTGGCGCTTGCTCCGCGAACAGATTGTTGGCGTAATTAAATCCGCCTCTGGTCTTGCGCCGGTTGTCGTCCGCAATCGCTTGCATTCGGTCAAGCGACATCATCGAACCGCCGCCCGCGTCTTCATGCGAGACAAACGAACATTTCGGAATTTTCTCCAGCACTTCTTTGGAAGCGCCCGCGTAAATCAAACACGAGCTGGGGAAGAAGTTCGCAATATCCGCGTAGAGCAAACGCCCCGAGCGAATCGGACCGACTTCGTTTTTGGGCATTTTGGTAGATCCGCTTAGAGGGGGGATTAACTCGGGGGCTGGAATCACCCCTGCGTCCAAATAAAGAAACGAGGATTTAACGTCCGCGTCAGCCCGACCCGAGAGCGGATCAGCGTCGCTGTCGGCGTTTTCATCCCCGACGTTTTGACTCGTGAATTTCAGCCACTTCGGCAAAACGAATTCAACCGTATATTTCGCCGGCGCCACGTTGAAGCCATAATAGCCGTTCGTGTCGGTTGTCGTGGAATCAACGAGACGCCCCGTGGCGTCGTAAAGATTGACGCACACGCCGCCGACGCCGCGCTCATAAGATTCTTGCCGCCCGTTTTTATTTTCATCCAGCCAAACTTGATTGCCGAGAATTTCAGAAGTTTGCTTGAAAACGGTTTGGCGAATTTCGCAAGCGCCCGTGATGGGAATTTCAGGTTTGGGGAAAGCGCCGTAAAAAACAGAGAAGAATCTGGTCGCGCCTTCGGTAATGTAAAACTCAAAGACCCAAGGCGCAAACGAAAGTCCAGCTTGCGGACGCGCCACCGCGGGAAAATGCGAGACCGAAATCAACAGCGCGGGAGTCCTTAATAGCGCAGAGTCTTTCACAGGTTGCCCGCTCAATGGGTTGTAGTCCGCAGGAAATTTATTTTGATCGGGTCCAAAAGACGTGGGCGGAGAAATCTGTTGCGGAGTTGGCGTAACGGTGGGCGGAAGCGCGCCTTGCGTGGCGGTCAACGCAACCGCTACGGGTTTCGTCGCCGCGACAATGCTCGGCATGTTGCAAGCGATAAAAAACAGCGCGGCTCCGCCGATTGCAAACATTTTTGAAGTTCGTCCATCAAACATAATTTTTCAACCTTCAACCTTCAACTTTAAACTTTCAAACCTTCAACCTTGCTAAACCCCTCGCGCACACGCTGGTAAGCGTCTTCGAGCGCTTCCGGCAACACGCGCGTTTCCGCCAGCGTGGACATGAAATTCGTGTCCCCATTCCAGCGCGGAACGATGTGAATATGAACATGCCCCAACACGCCCGCGCCGGCGGCTTCGCCGATATTCGCGCCCATGTTAAATCCGTGCGGTTTGTATATTTTTCGCAACACGGTCATGCACTGCGCCGCGAGTTCCATCATCTCTGCGCGGGTGGCGGAGTCTAATTCTTCAACGCTCGCTTCGTGCGCAAAGGGAATGACCATCAAATGCCCGCTGGTATAGGGATAGCGATTAAGGATGACGTAGGCGCGCTTGCCGCGAAAAGCAATCAGATTGGAGTCGCTGTCGGCTTGGGCTTGCGCGGCGCAGAACACGCAACCTTCCGCTTGTCCATGTTTTTCTATGTAGTTCATGATATAGGTCATCCGCCAAGGCGACCAGAGGCGTTTCATAATTTCTTCGCGCCTTCGCGTCGCGCCAGCAACCAGCCATAAAAACTATACTTAATCACGCGCTCTTCGCCCGCAAATAATTTCTTGAGATTCGGGCGCAACGCCCACATTAATAAAATCTCCGCGCCGACGCCGTACCAGACGTAAATCCACGGCAGGTGTCCTTGCGCGGCGCGAATGGCGAAAAGAATGATGACCAACAATGCCGCCGTGACTGTCGCCACCGACGCAATGCCGATGGAGAAGAAAATCAACATGCCGAGCGGCACAAGAATCAAAATGGACGCGGGCCACAATCCCACCGCTCCGCCGACGGCAGGCACGCCGCCCGCGCCGCCGCGCAAACCCACAATCCGCCCGTTTTCGTCGCGCTCGGGAACAAAAATAGAATGATTGTGTCCAATGATGGCGACGATGGGCGCGGCGACGTGAAGCCAATAATTATGCGGGTCAAGCCACGAAGCCGCCCAGACGCTGACCGCGCCTTTGGCGATGTCCAACATCACGGTTGTCATGCCCGCCCAAAAGCCAGCCGCGCGCATGGCGTTCGTGCTACCCGTGCGCCCGCTTTCTATTTCGCGAATGTCTTGTCCTGTTTTTAATTTTACGACTAGCAATCCAAAAGGGATCGCTCCCAAAAGATAAGCCAAAAAAACGACCGCGATATCCAAAACAATTTGCATTGAAATTTCTCCAATTTACCGCCATTACAAAACGCTTTGTTGCAATGACAATAGCTAAAAACACGAAAGATGAAAGAAGGTTGCCGGCTCGCCTGACGCGCCCTCACCCCTAACCCCTCTCCCGCAGGGAGAGGGGAATATCGCTCCCTTCCCCCACTGGGGGAAGGGTTGGGGATGAGGGAGAATCACTTCAAAAATATAGCCGAGACCAACGCCAACCCAACGACAACCGCAGGACCCAACGCGGCGCGGCGCAAGGGAATATTTTCCGCGAGGTTGGCGGATAACATCGTTAGCGCGTACAAGGGACCGACGAGCGCCAATCCAAATTGAATCGGCGTCAGGCTCCAGTAATGCAAGCCCGCGCCAATTTGCGCGCAGACGACGCCAGCGCCGAACGCCCAATGAAAATTCCAACGCTGTGCGTCGTCCAGACGCAGGATGCGCAAGCTGATTAATCCAACGGCGATGAAGATAATCGGCGTCAGCAGGAACATCCGCGCGCCCGAAAAGCGAAGCGAAACGGCAAGAATCAGAAACAGCGCGTACGCGAGCGCGGTCAAACCGGCGCGCGCGAAGGCGTAGCTGGGCGCGGAGGGGTCAATGGCGATGTATTCTGCGAGAAAAACGGACGCCAGCAAGATTGCGCCAAAGGCAAACCCAACCAACAATACCGCGCCGTTTGGCAACGCCGCCAGCGGCGCGCCGATGACAAAGGCGGTCAGGGTGGGCAACATGAGATATTCAAGATTGGATTTTTGCCCAAGCGTCGGATGAGCGCGCGTCAGCCAGTCCATTCCTGTGGCGGTCAGCGCGGCGGCAAGCGTCGTCATGGCGGCGGCGAGGGTGAGGGGATAGGCGAAATAAAAGCCGGGCAGGGTCACGGTCAGCGTGAGGCGCGGGGATTGGATGAGCCTAGTTAGCGCGAATGTCAATAAGACCGATGCGATCAGTACGCTCACGCGGTCGGCGGACGGCAGGTAAGAACGGTTCTCTAGCACGCTGAAAATTATACTATGGGGGCGCATGAACGCAAGCGGGGGTATGGTAGAATCAAAGCGTTATGGACGTTTCACGAAAAGAAAATTTACCTTTGCCCCCAGGAATAATTAACTCGATTAAAGCCGGCTTTGACGTTGTTGCGGCGCACATTACGGCGATATTTTTGCCGCTATTTTTGAATTTGTTCCTCTGGCTGGGTCCGCGTCTGCGGATTGACGCGCTGTTCAACCCCATCAAAGGCGATATGGTTTTGATTTGGAAAAACGGCGGCATGTCCGCCGCGGACATTCAAAACATATTGACGTGGTACGACGCGACGATTCCCCAAATCAACTTGTTCTGGCTTTTACGCGCGCTTCCCATCGGAATTTCAAGCCTGCATTTTTCCCAAAAAGTTGATCAAACGCCTTTTGGCGTTCCTTCCGTTTTGCAAGTCGGCGCGGTCAGTTTGCCCGGCTGGCTTTTCCTGCTCACCGTCGGCGGGTGGATTGGCGGCGGACTATACTTCCGTAGCGTGGCGTGGCTGGCGGTTGAAAACAAAGACGTCCCCCATGTGGGCGTTTTGCGCGCAATTGCGCAGACGGCGCTGATTTCTATTTTCTGGGGCGTCCTTTCCGTCATGCTTGGCGTTCCGATTTTTATCGCTTTCGCCGCGTTGTTGCAAATTAGCCAGTTTCTGGCGCAGATCTTTATCATGCTCCTCAGCATCGCTTCGATCTGGGTCATCGTGCCGCTGTTCTTTTCGCCGCACGGGGTTTTCCTTAAGAAGCAAAACATGCTTACGTCAATGATCAGCAGCGCGCAAATGGCGCGCTACATGCTCCCAACCAGCAGTCTGTTTGTGCTGGCGGTCTTTCTGCTTTCAGTCGGCTTGAATTATTTGTGGAGCATTCCCCCCGAAAATTCGTGGATGACGCTGGTGGGGATTTTCGGTCATGCGTTTGTGACCACCGCTTTGCTGGCGAGCAGTTTCATCTACTATCGCGATATGAGCGCGTGGTTGAAAACGGCGTTGGAAAAAATGAGAAAGTAAATATGAACGCTTCTTTGGCTATCCAACCGCCCTGTTTACTTGAAGCCGTTGACCGTATCACTCGGCAATTTAACCCAATAAAAATTATTCTTTTTGGTTCATGGGCGCGCGGCGCGGCGCGCGCGGACAGCGACCTTGATTTGCTGGTGGTCTTGGAAAAAGTGGAACACAAACGCAAAGCGGCAATCGCCGTGTTGCGCGCACTTAACGGATTACCGATTAGCAAAGACGTTGTGATAACCACCCTCGCTGAAATTGAACTACGCGGAAATATAATTGGCGATATTCTGCGCCCCGCGTTGCAAGAGGGAAAAACAATTTATGAGCGCGAATGAAGCCTTGCGCTGGATAGAATACGCGGAGACCGACGTCCACGCCGCTTACGCGTTGTTAGCCAGCGGAGAATTTTTTCCGCGCCAGATTTGCTTTCTCTCGCAACAAGCCGCCGAGAAAGCGATTAAGGCGATTTTAGTTTTTGAAGAAGTAGACTTTCCCAAAAGCCATGATATTGACCGTCTGCGCGATTTAATCCCCGACAGATGGAAAGTGAAACAAACTTTTCCTGATTTGGCTGATTTAACTGTTTGGGCGGTTGAGTCGCGTTATCCGGGCGCGTACCCTGACGTGATGGAAAACGAAGCCCGCGAAACCCTTCTTTTGGCGGAAGCCGTCTTTGACGCGGTCAAGGCGGAAATGGATAAGAGAATTAATCCAAACGATAAATAATAACAAAGCCCTCGCGCTATGCGGGGAAGTAAAATTACGGCAAGAAAAAATTTGGAGGTTGTTGTGGCAGAAGATACAAACGAAATAGATTACGGCGTCGGTTCTATTCAAGCGCTGGAAGGCATCGAGCATGTTCGCAAGCGCCCAGGTATGTATGTGGGCGGCACGGATATTAAGGCTTTGCATCACTTGGTTTACGAAGTGGTGGACAACGCGATTGACGAAGCGCTGGCGGGCTATTGTACGCGCATCAACGTCACCATTCATGCCGATAGCAGCGTGTCCGTCGAGGATAACGGGCGCGGTATTCCCGTCGGTCAGCATCCGTCGAAGAAAGACGCCAACGGCAAACCGATGGAAACGGTGGACGTCGTAATGACGGTCATCGGCGCGGGCGGAAAATTCGGCGGCGGCGGATATAAAGTCTCGGGCGGTTTGCATGGCGTCGGCATCAGCGCCGTCAACGCGCTCTCCGAGTGGACGCACACCGAAATCAAACGCGACGGCAAGTTATGGCGTCAGGAATATAAACGTGGCGTGCCGCAGGGCGCGATCAAGCAACTTGGCAAAGTGGAGAAGGGCGAGACAGGCACGAAGCAGACCTTCCGCTTTGACAAACAAATCTTCACCGAAGATATTGATTATCGTTTCGATACGCTGGTGCAACGCTTCCGCGAAATGTCGTTTGTGACTCGCGGCGTCACGTTGCGCTTCACGGATGAGCGCAATGACCGCGAAATGACTTTCTATTTTGAAGGCGGCATTACTTCGTTTGTGCGCTATCTCAACCGCAACCGCGAGCGACTTCATCCCGTTGTGCATGTCGAAAAAGAAGTGGACGGCGTCGGCGTGGAAGTCGCGATTCAATACACCGACTCTTACACCGAATCGGTTTACTCATTTGCGAACACGATCAACACGATTGACGGCGGAACGCATCTCACGGGTTTGCGCTCTTCGCTAACGCGCGTGGTCAACGATTATGCGCGCAAGAACGGTTTGCTCAAAGACGCCGACCCGAATTTTTCGGGCGACGACACCCGCGAAGGTTTAACCGCGATTGTTTCGGTCAAACATCCCGACCCGCAATTTGAGTCGCAGACCAAAGTTAAATTGATGAATCCCGAAGTGCAGACTCTCGTCACGCAAGTCGCGGCGGAAGCGTTTTCGACTTTCCTCGAAGAGAATCCGCAAGCGGCGAAGACGATTATCGCCAAATGTCTCACCTCCGCCCGCGCCCGCGACGCCGCGCGCAAAGCCCGCGATTTAGTCATCCGCAAATCCGCGCTTGAGTCGCTGACTCTGCCGGGCAAGTTGGCGGATTGTTCCGAACGCGATTCGTCTAAAACAGAATTGTATATCGTCGAGGGCGATAGCGCCGGCGGAAGCGCCAAGCAAGGACGCGACCGTCACTTTCAAGCCATCCTTCCCTTGCGCGGAAAAATTCTCAACACCGAACGCGCGCGGCTGGATAAAATTCTCGGCAACAACGAAGTGCGCTCGCTCATCTCCGCGTTGGGAACAGGCATTGGCGACAACTTCGACGTCGAAGGCTTGCGCTACGGGCGCGTAATTATTATGACCGACGCCGACGTGGACGGCAGTCATATCCGCACCTTGTTGCTGACCTTCTTCTTCCGCTACATGCCGAAGTTGATTGACGACGGTCACATGTATATCGCGCAACCGCCGCTGTATCGCGTCGCTTATAAAAATCAGGTCAAGTACGCGTACAGCGACAAAGACAAAGATAAAATGGTTAAAGAAATGGGCGGCGGCGAGAAGGTCGGCATTCAGCGCTACAAGGGTCTCGGCGAAATGAATCCCGATCAACTCTGGGAGACGACGATGAATCCCACCAATCGCACCCTGCTCCTCGTCACGGTAGAAGACGCCGCCGAATCCGACCGCACCTTCGACATGCTCATGGGCGACGAGGTTGCCCCGCGCAAGAAATTTATTCAAACGCACGCCAAGAGCGTGAGAAATTTGGACGTATAAAACAGACCTGACCGGTTGTTAAAAACCGGTCAGGTTTTCTGTATTTCCCGCCGTCTTTGTTATGAAAGTAGCACACACTCGCGGCGAGGTTGTAGAGTACAATTCGGCTACGATAAAATAAAGGTCGCGTTTGAAACGCAACCCACTAAACTGTGTTAAGGCGAGCTACTATGACAGCGCAAAGCATACAGCGCACCACCCAACTTAGTTTTCAACGTTATCAGTTCCTCATCAACCAAATCCTTCAATGGCTATTAGTTGCTTATCAAGCGACCGCCGTCGTTGTGTTTATGCTTGGATTGTTTTTGGCGAATCGCTGGTTGCAACAGCCGTTCATTGGGGCGTTTTACGAACACACGCTGGTTTTTAACGGACAGGGACTTAGCGTGGCGACGCCTGAGTGGGCGTTGCGCAAACAAGTCGCGTTGGGCGACCAAATTATTTTAGTCAACGGAACGCCTGTAAAAAGCGCGGCGGAAATTCAAGCGGTTTTGCAAGGGCTTTCTTTAGGCGACGAAATCCCGTTGACTGTCCGCAAAGCGAACGGGGAACAACGCGCCATAAAAGTAATTTTGCAACCCTTCTCCTCCGCCAGTCGCGCCACCTACTTTATTATCCCTACAATAATGAGCGCGATTTTTCTCGCCGCCAGTTTGTGGATTTTCGGTTTGCGCCGAAGCGAACCGGCGGGGCGCGCTTTCTCGCTGTTTACTTCGTCGCTTGCCATCGTCACAGGCGCGTATTTCAATATCTCCACCACGCATGAATTCACCGTAATATGGACTTTCGCTTGCGCGCTGGCGGGCGGCGCGTTGTTTGAGCTCGGGCTCGCCTTTCCATTGGAGGCGCGCGTCATTACCAACCGCCCTTACCTGCGCTGGATTGGAATTATTGTCGGATTGATTTTGGCTATTGCGGCGTACCCAACGCTGTTTAATTTTGAAACGCCGATAGCCTACATTTCCAAATGGCTGTACATTTACGAATTTACCGCTGTGAGCGTCCTTTTCTATCTTGGCGTGAATTTTTACCATGCGTTCTACGCTCAATCGCCGGTGATAAAAAACCAATCGCGCACGATCTTAATTGGCGCTTTCATTTCATTTGTTCCTATCGCGCTTTGGGTTGGCGTCAGCGTTATCCAATCTGTCGCTTTTTCGCCTTACTTATTTTTGCCGTTGGCGTTTTTTCCCTTAGCCATCGGTTACACCATCATGCGTTTCCGCTTTTTACGCACCGACGATATTGTACGACGCGGTTTGATGTATGCCTTTCTCACCATCTTCGTCGCGCTGGGATATGCGATTCTCGTTACAGGTTTGAGTTTGATTACTCATTCACAATTGCCCGCGAACAACGCTTATCTAGTAGGCGGCTTTATCTTTATTATCGCTCTTTTTCTTGAGCCAATTCGCATGCGCATGCAAAGTCTAGTGGACGTGATGTTCTTCCACGGCGAACGCGCTTTCGAGGAACAACTTCAAGATTTCTCCCGCAAGTTAACCACCGCGCTCGACCTTAACACAATCGGCTTGATTATCCGCGCGCAAATCGCCTCCACCTTGTCGCCGGAAAAAAACCACGTTTACACCTACGATTCGCTCAACGATTTTTACTCCGCCTTGCCCGGCGAGGACCGCCGCCCAACCAGCGACATCCGCTTTACCGCAACCAACGTGTTCGCCAAATATTTTCAAAAAGAACGCTTACCCTTATATTTGGACAACACCGCCACCTTGCCCGCCTTCTTGCAGTCGGAACAAACGCGCCTGACCTTGCTGGGAGCGCGTTTGTTTGTCGCCTTACCGGGTAAAGAGCGCGTTAATGGCTGGCTGGCTTTAGGACCGCGTGTATCGGGACAACCGTACACGCCGCGCGACTTGCGCTTCCTCGAAAACATCAGCGACCAAGCCGCCGTCGCGATTGAGCGCGTCCAAACCGTCGCCCACCTTGAGCGCCGCATTCAGGAAATGAACGCCTTGACCCGCGTTTCGCAAGGCGTCAACGTGACGTTAACCTTCGACGATGTGCTGGAATTAATTTACGCTCAAACCGCGCAGATTATCCCCACCTCGCATTTTCACATTACGCTTTATGACGAGGGCAACGATTACTATTACTATGGTTTTTGCGTCGAAAAAAACGAGCGCATACCTGACCATGAAAATTTGCCTTTTTCAGCCACCTCGGGTCTTGGACCTGAAGTTATCTCCAAGAGTCGCCAAATTATCACGCAGGATTACGCGCGCGAATGTCAGGCGCGTAGCTTCACTCCTATTTTGGAAAATGTTTTTGCTTGGATGGGCGTTCCGCTGAACGCCGGCGCAAAATCCATTGGCGCGCTCAGCATCGGCAACAGCGACGGGGCGACGACGTATACGCACGGTCAGCTTGAACTTTTACAAGCGATCGCCGACCAAACCGCAGGCGCAATCGTCAAAGCGCGTCTGCTTGAAGAGACGCAACAACGCGCCCGCCAACTTTCCACGTTGAATGAAATCACGCGGCAATTAACCTCCACGCTTGAACTTGAGCCTTTGCTTCAGAATATTCTTGAGAACGCGGTGGGTATTTTAAATTGCGAAGCGGGCAGTTTGTTTCTTGTGGACGAACAAACCGGCGAATTGGTCTTTAAAGTGACCGTCGGACCCGTAGCCGCGAATCTGATTGGGAAACGCCTGCCGCCCGGCACAGGCATTGTGGGGCGCGCCGTGCAACAGCGCGCGCCTTTGATTGAAAATGAAGAACAACGTTCGAACGCCCGCTTTGGCGGGGTTGACCAGCAGACCGGTTTTGTCAGCCGCGCGCTGATGGCGGTTCCGCTCCAAGTTAAAGACCGCGTCATTGGCGTCGTCGAAGTCATTAACCGTAAAGATGGTCTTCCATTTGTGGAAGACGATCAAACTTTGCTTACGGCGTTTGCCGGTCAAGCCGCAGTCGCCATTGAAAATGCGCGTCTTTATACGCTCACCGACCAAGAACTGGCGGCGCGCGTGGAAGAGCTTTCGGTCATGCAACGCATTGACCGCGAGCTAAACGCCAGTCTTGAAATGGATCGCGCCATGCGCATTACGCTGGATTGGGCGTTGCGTCAATCCAACGCCGAAGCGGGATTGATTGGCATGTTAGAAGAGGGCAAGCTGCGCGTGATGGCGCATCAAGGTTTTGACGAACGGATGGCAAACCTACCCGAAGACCAGACCATGAAAATAGAATTGCCGATTATGACGCTCGCCGTGGAAACCGCGCAACCGCAACGATTAACTGTCGTTGAAGCCGCGGAAAAATTACTCCCCAGTGCGCACATGCAAATGGTCATTCCTATCCGCCGCGAAACGACGGTGATTGGTTTGCTCCATTTGGAAAGCACAAACGATTCTATGGTGGACGTCGCCTTCCTGACGCGCCTGACGGATCATGCCTCCATCGCGATTTCAAACGCGCAACTGTATAGCGAGGTTCAACGCGCTAATCTTGCCAAGAGCGATTTCGTGGCGTTCGTGGCGCACGAATTGAAAAACCCGATGACGTCTATTAAAGGTTACACCGACCTCATGTCCGCTGGCGCGGTGGGGCCGATTAATGAAATGCAAACCAACTTTCTGCATACAATCAACACCAACGTGGTGCGGATGAACACGCTGGTTTCAGATCTTAACGACGCCTCCAAGATTGAAGCGGGGCGTTTGCGCCTTGACTATAAAGCGACCGAAGCGGCGTCTATGATTGACGAAACGATACGCTCGCTTAAGAAACAAATCGAAGACAAGAAACAAACTCTGGAAGTCGCGTTGCCGGAAAAACTTCCGCTTGTTTGGACGGATCGCACGCGCATTATTCAAGTGCTGGTCAACTTACTCAGCAACTCTTATAAATACACCCCCGAAGGCGGCGTCCTTCAAATCGGCGCGGAGGAAAGTAAAAACACTTGGGATTCCGAAGGCGCCGCGCGCGTTATTCACGTCTGGGTGAAGGATAACGGATTAGGCATGACCCCCGAAGATCAGAAAAAGATTTTTCAGCAGTATTTTCGCACCGAGTATTCCAAAGACATGGCGACCGGCACCGGTCTGGGTTTGAATATTACAAAGAAATTGATTGAAATGCAAGGCGGCAAGATTTGGTTTGAGAGCGCGTTCAAGGCTGGCACGACGTTCCACATCACCATTCCGGTCGCGGAAGAGTAACGAGGCGTTATGACATTAATTGCATCAGTAGGAACTGCGCAAGCGCTGGATGGGCGCGAAGCCGGTTTGCAGGCGGCGCATCAGGCGTTAAACCACATGGGCGTAAATGTGACAAATTTAGTCGTGGTAATCGCCTCGCATCAATATCAAGCGCGCGAAGTGTTAAATGGCGTCTCCAGTTTGCTGGGCGACGCTCCGATGCTTGGCTTTAGTTCTCCCGCCGGTCTCACGCACAATGGTTTCCATCCGCACTCTGTCGTTGTGGCTCTCTTAAGCGGCGACTTTCAAGCGGAAACTTTATGGTTGCCGGGATACGCCCAGTCTGGACGAGATACCGCGACAAAGATTTCGCAATACGTTGCGGCGCGCGTCGAGCGCCAATCCGCGCTTGTTTTTGCGGATGGATTCAACGGCGACGCCGAACAATTCTGTAGCGCTTTGACGCCGGGTTTGAATCTTGTCGGCGCGCTTTCCAGCGGAGATTTGCACACCGGCGCCACCTATCAAATGGCGGGCGCTCAAACGGGCGCGGGCGGTTTGGTCGCCGCCCTCCTCCGCGGCAACCTGAAGGTTGGCATTGGCCACGCTCACGGCTGGGACCCGGTTGGAAGTCAATTTCGCGTGACGCGTTCGCGCGGCTTTTGGTTGCGCACATTGGATGGACGTCCCGCTTCAGAAACTTACGCCGGGTTGTTTGGTTATCCCGCGCGCGAGTGGGCGTTTCCGCCTTTGAATTACCTTGCGCGTTTATACCCGCTGGGCGTGGAGCAAGGCGACGATATGATCGTGCGCTCTCCCATTCGCGTTGAAGCGGACGGTAGCTTTCGGATGAACGCCGCTATTCGCGATGGAATTGACGCTTATCTTTTGGTGGGGAGTCGCGCCGCTTGCGATCGAGCCGCGAAACAAGCCGCGCAACAAGCCTTGTTGCAACTTGGCGACGCAAAACCCGCGTTCGCGCTTGTGCTTGTGGACGTCGCTTGGCAAATGTTGCTCAAAGCGCAACCGGGCGTCGAGATTGCCGCCGTGCAAGAAATTTTAGGGACAAAGACGCCTATCGCCGGCGGTTATACATTAGGACAAATCGTCCCTGACGAGGCGACGTCTCCAAAGTTCTTAAATCAACATATTGTGGTTATCGCGTTTGGAGAAGCAAATCAAGAACAAAACTAAGGTTCATTCTGGGGATATAGCTATCCAGAAAAGTTTTTTCCAAAACCTTTACCGCTGAGACGCTAAGGCGCGGAGTTTTTCCACAGGGGGCTGCGCCTAAAGATTTTCCTCAGCGTCTCCGCGGTGAATTTTTTTGGGGACGCGGAAAGAATTTATCTGGCGAACTATACGGGTGGACAAGGAAACAGGCGAACAGGTAAAAAGACTCAGCGTTTGGTTGGGTCTTTTTGTTTGCCTCAACTCGTCTCACGCAGAAATCGCCCTCATCCCCAGCCCTTCCCCCGCAGGGGAAGGGAGTCACCTCTCTCTGCGAGACGCGAAGCGGTTGGGGCGAGGGCGCGTAAGATAAGCGACTTAAAAAGTTTTCATCCCTTTTTTCAGGTAGAATTCAGCGCATGAAAACCAATTCCCAATTACCAATTACTAATTACGCAGCGCGCAGCGCGCAACGCATTTTACTTTTGAGCGTATTCGCCGCGCTCGCGCAAGCGTCCGCCTGCGCGCCCGCGCCAGCGACGGTTGCTCCAAATATTGCGATGACTGCCGCGGTTGAAACCGCTTTCGCGCAAATTAATCAGCCGACGCAAACTCCCGCGTCAAGTAAAACTCCAATGCCTGCCGCGACTATTCCGCGCACTCCCAGCGCATTGCCCGCAATCTATCAAACGGCTTTACTGAAACCCGAAGACTTGCCGCGCGCCTATGTCGCTGATCCCTGCCTATATTTGCAAAACAAATGGAACGCAAACAACGCCGCGCCCGGTACGGTGGTCATGCCGATTATGTTTCATGGAATTAACAAAGGTCAAGCGAACGACCCCAATCAAATTTCGGCGCAAGATTTCAAAAAGTTGATGAACGACCTGCACGACTTGGGTTTCCAAGCGATTGATACGCAACAGCTGGCGGACTTCATGTACAACAATGCGAAAATTCCGCCGCGCTCCGTTATCCTGATTGTAGATGATCGCCACTTTGCGGAATCTTTCAATACCCATTTCCGCCCGTATTACGATCAATGGGGCTGGAAGGTCGTTAACGCCTATATTGGCGTTGACGAGCGCCACGACCTCTGGGCGGAAAACGCCGCGCTCTCCGCCGAAGGCTGGGTGGATTATCAAGCGCACGGTTATTTTCACAACACTCCCATCGCCGATTCTTCCACCGATGAATTCATCAACGGCGAGATGGGCGGCGCAATCGCTTCGCTACAAAAATATATGCGCAAAAAACCAATCGCTTATATTTGGCCCGGCGGCGGATTCTCCGCGCGCGCGGTGGAGATCGGTACGCAGCTGGGATACAAACTCGGTTTCACCGTTAACCCGCGCGGTCCCGTGATGTATAACTGGATTCCGCAAGCGGACGCGATGAATCCATCCAATCCAATGGCGATTCCAGAAACGTCCGCCAAAAATCCGCTAATGACTCTACCTCGTTACTGGAGTCCCAGCGCGCGCAGTCACATTGATACAGTGCGCCAAATTGGGGAAGAGGCGCGTCTGTACGCGGAACAAAACAAAGCCGTTGAGTTGGATTATTACAATATCGTTTGCGCGCCGACGCTAGGCGTTATTCCCGGTACGCCTTAATCAAAAATCTCTAATCGCAAGCGGTATAATTTGGCATTCTTATTTTTTGGAGCAACCCTGTGCGCGTTAAACGTTTTTTCTTTGCGCTTTTCATTGTCGTTATCTTAAGCGCCTGTGGCGGAACATCCGCAACAGACGTCGCGCCTCCCACTGTCGCGCCGACGCATACGCCGGAACCAACCGCCACCATTATCCCAACGCCGTCGACGCCGTTGGCGATTCTTGTCGTGCCGGCGGACATGGATCAAGCGGCGTCCGATTTATATCAAAAAACCATATACGACCTCGCGCAAAAATCCAATTTTCGTTTTCAAGTGCGCAACACGCTGACGCCGACCGACCTCGCCGACCCGACTTTGAAAGTGGTCGTTGCTTTACCGCCTGATCCCGGTATCGCTAAGTTCGCGCCGACCGCGCCAAACACGCAATTTCTGACGGTGGATATTCCTAATATTTCAACTGGCGGAAATGTCAGCGCGCTTGCCGGCGACGCGCAACAACAAGTTGAAATTTCCGCTTTTCTTGCCGGTTATGTCTCGGCGATGATCACCGAAGAATATCTTGTCGGCATGATCATTCCCAAAGACAACCCAGACGCTCAGCGCGCCTTTTACGCTTTCAACAACGGCAGGACGTTCTATTGCGGGTTGTGCCGCACTTTTTATATTTACCCCATCGGCTATCCCCAATATGTTGAAATTCCCGCCGATGAAAAACCCGCGCGTTACGGCGCTTACGCCAATGTGCTGATTAACGATAAAAAGGTGCAGACGCTTTATATTTATCCCTCAGTGGCTAACGCGGATTTTCTTTTATACATCGGCTCGCAAGGCGTTTTGCAAATCGGGAACTCTATGCCTGAGCAACGTCCGGGCGGATGGGTGATGACTATTCGTCCGAACACCATCAAGGCGATTCAAAACGCGTGGCCAAATTTGATTGCGGGAAAAGGCGGATTGAACGTTCAATCCCCGCTTGGCATTGCGGACGTAGACCCGACCTTGCTCACCCCCGGAAAACTGCGCCTCGCGCAGGAGACTCTGGACGGTTTGCTGGCGGGTCGTATTTCAACCGCGAATCCCTAACCGATTTATGCCATCAACTGCTCTACCCGACTTTCCCCAATGCTGTAATATTTCGCGTCCTTGTGGTGGACGATAATCGCGGCGGTGGATTGTTCGGGGATGAGTTGATAGGCGGGGCTGAGAGTCATTCCCAATTCGTCAACGACGGCGGGCAACAACTCAAAGACTTTGGCGTGGTCTTCGAGTTCGGGAATGGCGGGATAGCCCCATGAGTAGCGCTTGCCTTGACCTTCGGCGAGTCCCAGCTCGCGGCGGATGTGGTTGTGGAGGTAGTTCGCCGTCGCTTCGGCGGTTTGCACGGCGAGTCCGTGCGTGAAGTAGCCTTCGGTGTAGTCGTTGGCGGCTTGCAGTTTGTCGAATTTCTCGCTGGCTTCTTGTCCGACGGTGACGACTTGCAACGCGACGACGTCCATTTGACCTGATGCGACGGAGGCGAAATAATCGCAGAGGGCGAGGCGGTCGTCGGTGGGTTGGCGGGGGAATGAAAAGCGGATTTTTTGTAACGGATTCGCGGATGAAACGGATGCGGGGTCGTAGATGATTAGGTCGTTGCCGTCGGCTTGGCAGGGGAAGTAGCCGTAGACGGCTTGGGGTTTGAGCCAGCCGTCTTTGAGCGCGGCTTTGGTCATTTGCGCTAAACGTGAATCAAATTCTTTTTTCAACTTATCCCATTCTGCGCCGTGCGTGTTTTTTGCGCCCCACGAGAGACGATACAACTCGTTGATGTTGAGGTGTTTCAGAATCATTTCGAGGGGCATGTCTTTGACAACATACTGACCAAGTTTGGCGGGGAGGGCGATGGGGGCGGGGGTGACGGAGGAGCGAGTTGCGGGTTGCGAGTTGCGGGTTGCGGGTTGCGCGGCGCGTTCGAGTTCCATGTCTGTGTCTTGGCGCATTTGTTCGAGGAGGGCGGGTTTGCGCGCGGGGTCAATCAGTCTGTCCATTGTTTCGAGACCTTCAAAGGCGTCTTTGCAGTAGAGGACGCCGGGCTCGTAGAAGTCGCCGCTTTCGGTTTGGAGGATGCGTCGCCCAAAGCGCCGATTAATCGCCGCTCCGCCGAGTAGCACGGGGAAGTTAAGATGACGGCGGTGCAACTCGTTCACAATCAGCGGCATTTGTTTGGAGGTGGAAACCAACAACGCGGAGAGACCAATCGCGGTGGCGTTGACTTCGATGGCGCGAGTGATAATCGTCTCGGCGGGGACTTGCTTGCCTAAATCCACGACGGTGTAGCCGTTGTTGGCGAGAATCGTTTTGACGAGATTTTTGCCGATGTCATGCACGTCGCCGTAAACGGTGGCGATGATGACCGTGCCTTTGGTGACGCCTTCGGCTTTTTCTAAATAATTTTCCAAATGCGAGACGGTCTTCTTCATCACTTCGGCGGATTGAAGCACGAAGGGCAGGATGAGTTCGCCTGCGCCAAATTTGTCGCCGACTTCTTTCATGGCGGGGAGGAGGATGTTGTTGAGGGTGTGGACGGCGATTTCGTGTTGACGCGCCCTCATCCCCAGCCCTTCCCCCGCGGGGGGAAGGGAGTCCCCCTCTCCCGCAGGGAGAGGGGGTAGGGGTGAGGGAGCGAGTCTTTCATCAAGAAGATCCCAAAGAACGTTTAGCGCATCTTCGGTTTTGTGGAGAATATCGCTATTCCAAAAACGGATAACTTGAACGCCTTGTTTTTCTTTCAATATGTTTGTGCGTTCTTCGTCATACTTAACTTGCTCGTCTTCGTTATGTTGACCGCCGTCCAGTTCAACGCAAAGTTTGGCTTCGTGACAATAGAAGTCGAGGATGAAACCTTCCACTGGATGTTGGCGGCGGAATTTGACGTCGTGAAAGGCGCTATTGCGAAGAATGCTCCAAAGAAATTTTTCGGCGTCGGTAGATTTTTTGCGGAGTTCGCGGACGCGCTCTTTGATTTCTGCGGGAAGTGGCGGGTTGAATTTGCGGGGTTTGCCCTCATCCCCAGCCCTTCCCCCGCGGGGGGAAGGGAGTTGTTCCCCTCTCCCTGCGGGAGAGGGGTTAGGGGTGAGGGAGCGATTGATAACTTCGTCAATATCCGCCTCCACGCCTTCCTTGCGGCGATGAACAATCTTCCAGTGCAGGCGTTCTTCGGCGGTCATGCCGGCGGTGGGGTCGGCGACGGTGGCTTCGGTGGAAACGGTGACGGTTTCAAAATGTTGGATGAAAAGTTGAAGCGCGTCGTCGCGGCGATTGAAGATGAGGTCGTCGCAGAGCTCGCGCTCGGTGGGGTCAATCTCGGCGTAGGGTTTGATGTGCGCGGGGTTGACGATTGCCATATCCAAGCCGACTTCGACGCAGTGATAGAGCATGACCGAGTTGAGCGACGGGCGGGCTTGCGGGGCGAGGCCAAACGAGAGGTTGCTGACTCCCAACGAGGTCAACGCGCCGCGCAGGTTTTGTTTAATCAGCCGAATGCCTTCGATGGTTTCCTTCGCCGAATCCACAAACTCGACGTCGCCTGTGGCGAGGGTGAAGGTCAGGTCGTCGAAGACTAAATCTTCGGGCTTCAAGCCGTGTTCGTTCACCGCAATATCGTAAATGCGTTGCGCGACTTCGAGTTTGCGTTGCGCGGTCTTCGCCATGCCCGCTTCGTCAATGGTGAGACAAATTACGGCGGCGTTATATTTTTTGGCGAGGGCGAAAACTTTGTCGGTTTTTTCGCGTCCCGATTCGAGATTGGTGGAGTTGATGAGACAGCGCCCAGGCGCGGTTTGAAGCGCGGCTTCGAGGACGTCCAACTCGGTGGAGTCAATCACGAGCGGGACGTCGACGCCCATTTGCAATTTCTTGACGACGCGGCGCATGAGTTCGGCTTCGTCGGCGCGTTCGGTGACGGCGACGGAAATATCCAGCGCGTGCGCTCCGCCCGCGACTTGTTCGCGGGCGACGTCTAAAATGCCGTCGTAATCTTCTTCCAATAAAAGGCGCTTGAATTTGCGCGAGCCTTGCGCGTTGCATCTTTCGCCGAGCAAGGTGGGCGCGGGATTTTGGCGCAGGGCTATCGCGGACATGGCGGAGGAGAATTGCGGGGTGGAGGTGGAGTTGCGTGTTGCGGGGCGCGTGTTGCGGAGTTTTTCGACGAGGGCGCGAAGATGCGCGGGGGTTGTGCCGCAACATCCGCCGACGACGGAGACGTTGTATTTGGTCACGAATTCGTAGAGGTCGTTGGCGAACGGTTCGGGTTCAAGCGGATACACGGCTTCGCCGTCCACGTTGAGGGGCAAGCCCGCGTTGGGAATGCACGAAACATGCAGCGTGGAATTTTCGCCGAGAAAGCGAATCGGCTCGCGCATGTGTTCGGGACCCGTCGAGCAGTTCAGCCCGATGACGTCAATGCCCATGCCTTCGAGAATCGTCAGCGAGGCGTTGATGTCCGTGCCGAGCAACATGCGTCCCGTCGTATCCAGCGTGACTTGGGTTTGAATCGGCAAATAGATTTGCGTCTCGGCGAAGGCTTGGTGAATTCCAGCGATTGTAGCTTTGACTTCGAGAATATCTTGCGACGTCTCGATAATAAGTAGGTCAACTCCGCCTTGAATGAGTCCGACGGCTTGCTCGCGGAAAATATCCGCCAACTCGTCGTAGGCGATGTTGGAGAGTTCGGGGTCGTTGGCGGAGGGGAGTTTGCCGGTGGGACCGATGGAGCCAGCGACGAATCTGGGTTGCGAGTTAGGGGTTGCGGGTTGCGTATTGCGTAATTCGTAATTCGTAATTGTCGAATATTCATCGGCGAGTCTGCGCGCCAACTTCGCGGCGGCGATGTTGATTTCGGCGATGCGGTCTTGCAAGTCGTATTCGCGCATGGTCAAGCGATTGGCGCGGAAAGTGTTCGTTTCGAGAACGTCTACGCCCGCTTCGAGAAAGGAGCGATGAACTTTCTCCACCGCTTCGGGGTGGGTGATGACGAGGAAGTCGTTACAGCCGTTGTATTTCTCGCCGCCAAAATGCGTTGCGGTTAAATTTTGCGATTGCAGGCTCGTTCCCATCGCGCCGTCGAAAACGAGAATTTTCTTTTCGAGGGCGTCGAGGTAGCGGCGGTTGGTGTAGGTGCGGTTGGGCATGGTTTGTTTCCTTTGTTGTTTTGTTTTACCACAAACGCCAGCGTTTGCGTCAGGCGCAGGCATAAACGCAAATTGGATTCGGCGGAATATTGTAGAAGTCGAATAAATTTGATTGCCCCAGCGGACAGCGTGGAGCGCTTTCATGCGTTGACGATGAAATTTGTTTCTAAATTTTCTTTCCACTCAACTAGTCAGGACTTTCGCTTGTCATTCTGAGCGAAGCGAAGAATCTCTACGATTGTCTCAGAGACCCTTCGCTGTCGCTCAGGGCGACATGAAGTTGAGCGAAAGTCCTGCTAGTTTAGGACTTACGCAAGACGCTCCCTCATCCCCAACCCTTCCCCCGAAGGGGAAGGGAGTCCCCTCTCCCTGCGGGAGAGGGCTAGGGTGAGGGAGAGGGCGGATTTAGTCTTGCGTAAGTCCTATAGTTTACTTATCCGTCCTACTCAAGCGCATAAACGCCTGATACTTATCCCGCGCCGCGCTCAAAATAGATTCCAGTTTTTCAAAATCTTTTTCCGCCAGCGCGGATTCGATTTCAGTTAAGCGGCTTTGTAAGTCGCGCAAGGCTTTCAAAACGTTTTCTTGATTGGTTTGCAGGATGCCCAAGAACATGGAAGACGAAGTGTCCGCCAGTCGGCTGGTGGATTTGAAGCCAGGTCCGATGAAGGCGGCGACGTCTTGCGGGGTGGCGAGGGAGAGGGCGGAGGAAAGCAGGAAAGGTAAATGACTCGTGGAGGCGAGGATGCGGTCATGTTCAACCGCGTCGAGGATGGTAGCTTTTGCGCCGACGGCTTCGATGATTTGATGCGCGGCGGAGAGGGCGCGGGGCGAGGTGCGTTCCAGCGGCGTGAGTAAAAACGGCGCGGCGTAATATAACGTCCGCTCGGCGTTGGCGATGGAGAGTTTTTCTTTGCCGCAAATCGGATGCGCGCCGATGGGGTCGAAGCGTTCGGGCAGGCGCGACATGGCTTCGACAATCAGCCGTTTGGTTGAACCCAAATCCATGACGATGCACGGATTGGGGGTCAACGCGGGCAGGCTTTCCAGCAGAGTCAAAATCGCGGGGACGGGCGCGGCAAAGACGACGAGGTCAACTTCGGGGAGCAGCTTGGCAGAGTCGCTTGAAGCGTAGTCCACTATCTGCTGGGAGCTGGCAACTTCGAGGGTCGCAGGATTCGGGTCAATCCCATAAAGGGCGGCGCATTTTCCCTTTAATCCCAACGCCAGCGAGCCGCCCATTAATCCCAATCCGATGATTGCGATTTTTGAGTTTGCGAGGGTAAAGTCGGGCATAGGTAATTGGTAATTAGTAATTGGTAATTAGTAATTGGTAATTACCAATTACTAATTACCGAACTTCCGCCCCACCGCTTCCGCCACCGCTTTCACTTGCTTGACCATCGTGGCGAACGCTTCGGGGGTGAGGGATTGCTTGCCGTCGGATATGGCGTGGGCGGGGTCTTGGTGGACTTCGACGATGACGCCGTCGGCGCCGGCGGCGATAGCGGCTTTGGCGATGGGCGGAACATACGCGGCGAGACCTGTCGAGTGGCTGGGGTCGAGGATGACGGGCAGGTGCGTGAGCGCTTTGAGGACGGGGATGGCGTTGACGTCGGTGGTGTTGCGCGTGGCGGTTTCAAACGTGCGGATGCCGCGCTCGCAGAGCATGACGCGGGTATTGCCGCCGCTGAGGATGTATTCCGCCGCCATGAGCAGTTCTTCGATGGTCGCGGAGAGTCCGCGTTTGAGTAACACGGGGATGCGCGTTTCGCCGACGGCGCGGAGCAAGTTGAAGTTCTGCATGTTGCGCGCGCCGAGTTGGAAGACGTCCACATAGGCGCTCATCATCTCGATTTGCGAAACCGCCATGACCTCCGCGACGATAGGCATACCCGTTTGTTCGCGCGCCTCCGCCATGTATTTGAGACCTTCCTCGCCGAGACCTTGAAAAGCATACGGCGACGTGCGCGGTTTGAAGACTCCGCCGCGTAGCGCGTTTGCGCCCGCCTCGCGGACAGCGTGCGCGATTTCGAGAATCTGCGCGCGCGACTCAACGGCGCACGGTCCCGCAATTACGACGACGTCGTTGCCGCCGACGGAAAATCCGTTGAACTCGAAAACCGAATCTTGCTCGTGGAATTGACGCGACGCAAGTTTATACGGCTGCGAAATCCGCGAGACGGATAAGACGCCCGGTAATGCTTCAAAAATTTCTTTGGGAACGTCGTGGCTTTCGCCAACCGCGCCAATAATGGTTTGCTCGACGCCGAAGATGGGATGCGACGCGAGTTTTTGTTTTTCAATTTCCGTGATAACGCCGTCAATTTGCGCTTTCGATGCGCCGGGGTGCATGATGATCATCATAGTAAAACTCCTGTTTGCTCGTAATTAGTAAATGGTAATTGGGTAATTGGGGAGTGGTAATTACTATTTACCACTTACCAATTTACGCCTTTTCTCTCGAAACCGTCGCCAACTCCCTCCCCATCACCTGCGCGATTTGACCGACTTGCTTGACCATCGCGGCGAAGGCTTCGGGCTTGAGCGATTGCTTGCCGTCGGATACGGCGCGCGCGGGGTCGGGGTGGACTTCGATGATGAGTCCGTCGGCGCCGGCGGCGATGGCGGCGCGAGAAATAGCGGCGACGTAATCCACATGACCTGTCGCATGGGACGGGTCGAGAATGACGGGCAGGTGCGTCAATTTTTTCAAGACGGGAATCGCGTTGATGTCCGTCGTGTTGCGCGTGGCGGTTTCAAACGTGCGAATGCCGCGCTCGCAAAGCATGACCTGTTTGTTGCCGCCCGCCAAAATATACTCGGCGGACATAAGCAACTCTTCAATTGTAGCGGACAATCCGCGTTTGAGCAGGACGGCGGTTTGCGTCTCGCCGATGGCGCGGAGCAAGTTGAAATTCTGCATGTTGCGCGCGCCGACTTGCATGACGTCCACATACTTGACCATCAAATCCAATTGAACTTGCGACATAATCTCCGCGACGATGGGCAACCCCGTTTGCGCGCGCGCTTCGGCGAGATATTCGAGACCTTCCTCGCCGAGTCCTTGAAACGCATACGGCGACGTGCGCGGCTTGAAGACTCCGCCGCGCAAAGCGCAAGCGCCAGCTTCTTTGACGGCGATAGCGGTCTCGAGAATCTGCGAGCGACTTTCCACTGAGCAGGGTCCCGCAATCACCACAATCTCATCGCCGCCGACGGAGAAGCCGTCCAACGGGAAGATACTGTTCTCTGGGTGAAACTGCCGCGACGCGAGTTTGTACGGTTGCGTGATACGCTGAACAATGTCCACGCCGTCGAGACCTTCAAAACGGTCAGCGAGGATGTTATGCGTCTCGCCAATCGCGCCGATAATCGTCGCTTCGATTCCCTGCGAGAGGTGAACCGCCAAGCCCGCCGACTTGACTTGTTCAATTACATTTTCCACCTGTTGCGGGGTGGCGTTGGCTTTCATTATGATCATCATGGGTAATAACTCCTTATAAAAAATGGTAATAGTAAATGGTAATTGGCAAGCGGTAATTACTAATTACCATTTACCAAATTACCCTCACTGCGCCGCCCCTAAATCGGGTCGCAACTTCACCGCGTCGCGCAGATAGACGTGGTTGATTTTATTTTGCGGCACGTCCGTGTTCCAATGGACGAGGACGCGGATGACTTTGGGCAAACTGTTCGGGACGGGAATCTCTCGCGCGCAAACTAGCGGGACAAGTTTCCAGCCGATTTCTCGCGCGGCTTGCGCTGGAAATGCGGAGGTGACGTCGTCGGTCACGGTAAACAACGCGCTGGCAATATCTTCGGGCTTCATGCCTTGATTCGCCGCGATAATCGCTTCAAGCAATTCGCGCGTGGCTTGCAAGATGAAGTCGGGCTGGTCGGCGTCAACGGTGATGGCGCCGCGAATTCCGCGTGTGGTCATAAGTGGCTCCTTGTAAATTTGCCCTCATCCCCAGCCCTTCCCCCTGCGGGGGAAGGGAGTCTTTGTTCCCCTCTCCCAAAGGGAGAGGGGTTAGGGGTGAGGGCGGGATAATAAAAAGAGCGAGACCGCGTGGTCTCGCTCTTTAGTTGCAGATTTGTATCCGCCTACTTAAGCGTAGCCAACGGTAACCGAGTTGGGAGACCGTAAAAGAAGTACGCAAAGTAGAAGCGGGGAGAAGAAGTAATCATATTAAGGGTTATTCTATGCGAGCGAGGGAGATGCGTCAAGAGGGAATTTTCTAGCGTTAATCTAAAGTTGAAGAACGCTCTTCGGAGAACAAGCAAGCGGAGACGCCGCTTAATAGGAGCGCAAAAAAATCAGTCGCTTGGAAGTCGCTCAAAAATTTTTAGAAAAAGGAACGCCCCATGACTTTGGGCTAACAAATCTCATTTTTTCATTGACACATCCCCGTTGCCGTGATAAAGTATAAGCCTACACGGATACCAGTAGTTCGCTTTGGAAGTATAACCAACGGCTCATGGGTAGGTAACCATGAGCCGTTTTGTTTTTTCTGTTCTGGCGAAAGCACCGGGTCCTCCAAATTTCTTTTTTTGCCAAAGGAGGCAAACATGTCAGAACGTATTATCGGAACAGTCAAGTGGTTCAACGGAAGCAAGGGCTACGGCTTTCTCGCTCGCGAAAGCGGCGCGGACGTCTTCGTCCACTTCTCCGCGATTCAAGGCGATGGTTTCAAAAACCTTGAAGAAGGTCAGAAAGTTGAATTCACCGTTGAGAAAGGCCCCAAGGGTCCGCAGGCTAGTAACGTAGTTGTAATGAGCTAATTTACGCCGAATACAAAAAACTCCCCGAGACGAAAGTCTTGGGGAGTTTTTTGTTACTCGCCGACGCAGAATGCGCCTGATATAATCCCCAAACCAAAAATGAGATTCGCCATGCGCCCCATTTTCACACTCACGCTCGCCCTGTTTTTATTGACCGCTTGTTTCGCAAGCAGGCGTTGAGGGATGATATATTTCACTTCACCGCTTCAATAATTTCCGCAACCATGTCGTAGCGATGGAATTGCGGCATGATGTAAATTCCCGCCGCCCACGCTTTGATTTGCTGAATTAATTCGACGGATAATTCCACGCCGACTTGCGCGCCGCCGTCGCCAGCGGATTCAATTCGCTGGCGCATTTCGTCGGGGATGAAAATGCCCGGCACCTCGTTGTGAAGGAAGCTGGCGTGTTTAGCGCTGACCAACGGCAGGACGCCGGCAAAGATTGGCTTGTTCAATTTACCATGTTTTGCCGCGTAGATTTCAAGCAGTTTTGGTCCGTCTTCGCAACGGTAGGTTGGCTGCGTGAGGAAAAAATCCGCGCCCGCTTGCGCTTTGCGATGCAAATTCTTGATTTCGTTATCCATATCCTGCGGACAGAGATTCAGCGCCGCGCCGACGAAAAAACTCGTCGGTTGACCGATGCTGGCGCCGGAGTGATCCACGCCCATGTTGAATCCTTGCTTGATGAGTTTAATCAAACCCGAGGGAACGAGGTCGTAATTATCCATCGCTTCGGGATAATCGCCAATGGAAGTTGGGTCGCCCATGACGACAAAGACGTTGCGAATGTCAAGCGCGTGCGCGGCAAGCAAATCGCCTTGTACGCGCAGAAGATTGCGCCCGCGCGTTGGAAAGTGAAGCGTCGTTTCAATCCCAATTTTTCGGCGCACTAAATCGCAGACCGCCCACGCCGACATTCGCATCCGCGCCATCGGCGAGTCGGCGACGTTGATCACGTCCGCGCCCGCCTCGTAAAGCATGGACGCGCCCGCCAACAATTTATGCGTCGAGAGTCCGCGCGGGGGATCCATTTCAACGCAAATGGAAAATTTTCCCGCTTCTAATTTTTGCGCCAACTCGGTGGGGAGCTCGACAGGCTCGGCTGTAATTTCATCTTCGGGCAAGACAATGACGGAATCCGCTAAAAAGGCGGGGGAGGCTTCCAACGCTTTTTTCATTGCGAAAATATGCAAAGGCGTTGTGCCGCAACAACCGCCGACGACGTTAGCGCCAGCCGCGCGGAAGGAAAGCGCGTAATCGCCGAAATAATCCGCGTCGGCGGGATACATGATTCGTCCGCCAACCTGCTCGGGCCAGCCTGCGTTGGGTTTTATCCAAAACTTCGCGTCGGGCGCAGTCTGGCGCATTTGTTTGAGAATGCGCAACGCCTGCGCCGGTCCGCTGGAACAGTTTACGCCGATGACGTCCGCGCCCGCTTCTTTAATTTTACGCGCCGCCTTGACGGGGTTATCGCCTAACAACGTGCGATCATCGCGCGTGAAAGTTACCGACGCGACAATCGGCAAGTTGCAAGTTTGCCGCGCCGCTTTAATCGCCTCTTGAATTTCATATAAGTCGCTCATGGTTTCAATGACGATTAAATCCACGCCCGCGTCCGTCAACGCTTTGACTTGTTCCGCAAACGCGGCGAACGCCTCTTCCGGTTTGACGCGTCCATACGGAGCGATGCGGACGCCGAGCGGACCAATATCGCCCACGACGAAGACGTCTTTGAAAGACGCCGCAATCGCCCGTTTCGCCAGTTCCACGCCCGCGCGATTGATCTCGGCGACGTTGTCTTCCAGCCCATGCTTGCTAAGTTTGAAGCGATTCGCGCCAAAGGTGTTGGTGAGAATCAATTGCGCGCCAGCTTCAATATATTCGCGGTGAATATCCGCCACCGCGACGGGATTGACCAGATTGAGTTCGTCAAAGCATTTATCAAAGCTCACGCCGCGCGCGTGCAACATCGTTCCCATCGCGCCGTCAACGACTAAAGTTCCCTGTTCCAGTTTTTTTAAAAATGCGAGCATTGCTTTTCCAATCGCTTTTTGTTGCGCTACGGCTTGCATCCGCTTTGGCGAATGCGGGCGTTGATTTCAGAAGCGTTGAGCGTTGACGTCTTTTGCGCGACTCGTTCCCACAGCGTGAGAAGCGCGGGACATAATTCTTTCTGCGCTTTCAATGTGGACTCGGTTAATTTCAGCGCCTCGTCGGTTTGACCCGTTAGCGCGAAGCCCTCGATGAACGGAAGATTTTCAACGGGCATGGCGGCGACAAAACCGTTCTTCTGCGCTTGCTGGCGCAATTTGACAACTTCATCCCATTTGAATTGTTGACGAGCGAGTTCGGCTTTTTCGTAAAAGTAACACCAGCCATGCGGCGGCTCTGCGCCAAATATCGTTGAATCCATTTTGGGTTGGGGCGCGTCCGCTTGGATGAGGTTGGGATTGGATAGCGGAATGGAGTCGGTCAAAAAATAGCTGGCGTTGAGAACCGTCGCGCTGTTTCCGTAAACTGAATCAAGCACACGCAAGCAACCGTCCGCTTCTTTGTAGATGACGACGCTGTTGGATGTGTTTCCGCTAAATGGAACGGTGCGATAATCAAAGTTGATGGGGACATTGGGTTGCAACGAAGGCAGGATGCGCGAGTTGTATCTGCTCTTGACGTAGACCAGCGCGTAAGGCATTTCGCGCGTTGATAAATTTGGCGCGTACATCCAATTCAACGGCGCGGCGAGTTGCATGTCGGATGCGTATTTATAGGGCAATTCGTAAGTCAACAACATCGTCCCTTTGGGCATGGCGGGGATGCGCCACGACAATTGCCAGAAGAAATTTTGCTGGTTGTCCCAATCGCGGCGAAACGTGTTTGAAATGGAAAATTGATACGCGGCGGATAATCCAATCAACGCGCTGAGGATAAAAGTTTTTCGATTGCCGTCTTTCAAAATAAAAGTCGCCAAGCCGACGATGAATAAACTTGCGCCCAGCATGATGGAGAGCATAAAGCGGTCATAATCGAATTCGATTTTCAACGGCAGACCCGCCGCCCATGAAGGGAGGCGTCCCGAGAAGATGGCGACTAAACCAATGAGCGTTGCTTGCCAACCCCAAGCGTTTTCCCTCATCCCCAGCCCTTCCCCCGAAAGGGGAAGGGAGTCGTCCCCCTCTCCCTTTGGGAGAGGGGCTAGGGGTGAGGGCGATTGTTCGCGCATGAAAACAAAAACGGCGGACGTTGCAACCAGCAAAACAATCAGCGCGATGATTTGAGTTGTTGTTCCGTCTATGGTTGAGAAAATACGAAGGGCGTTGAGCCATGACGTAAAACCTGCGAGGGAAATCGTAGTGATTATTTCGTTGCCAATGGCAAGCGGCGTAAGAGTTGAACTCGCTAAGACATTAATCTCGTAAGAGTTGTAGGCGGCAGAGTGATGATAGGCGTAAGTCCACGCGGCGTTGAGAATCCACACGGCGAGGTAAGGCGACCAACGAAGCGCCGCACTGCGTAAAATATCTTTTCGCGCCGTTATGATTTCAGAAAAAATGATCAGCAAAAAAAAGAAGCGCAAAATTTCAAGTCCGAAAAAATATTCGGTGGAGAATAATCCCATGACCTGCAATAACAGCGCGAGAGCGGTCAAACTTTTTTTGCGCCCCTCGTAGCGCAGGGACGCGGCTGTCGCGCCAAAGGAGGCAATCAACCACAACAGCGGAAGCATCTCCTGATTGACGTGAGTCAATGCGACCCATTGTTGTTGATAGGCGGGGTAAACGGTGAAGAGAAAAACAACCCACAGCGAATTCCACTTTTGGGAAGTCCACACCAAGCGAAGCGTAGCCCACAATGCGAGGGAGAGTAGAAAGCGCGCGGTTAATCCAACCAACTGCCAGACAAAAGGATTTCCGCCGAACAAGGCGGTTGTCGTTGTGAAAATGGGACCGAGGAATGGACGAAAGGGGCGAAAAGCGGAGATGAACTCAACGGGACCAAAGAAACGCAAAAACCACGCGAAGGGCAAATCGTCCCAATAAAATCCCAGCCAAGGGGCGAGTAGTCCGTAAGCCAACGCGACGAGCAAAAGAATCATGCCGAGAATGGCAATTTTTTCTTTTTGAGCGTTTTTTGTAAATCCATTTTTTAGCGCCATTTAATTTCCCATAGAAGAACTCATTTGCCAAGTAATTTTACCACCGCAGATATGGGAAAGAAACGAACGCTTTCATTTCCATATTGAGATTTGTAAATTCCGACTCTTTGTTTAAATACAAGACTGCGGTTATCCATCCCCGCATTCAATGACAATCATCACTAAAGCAAAAAGGGAATAAAGGCTACAATTAATGTCATCTTGACGACCAAGCCCTAAAGGTCTATAAAAGGCTTCAAGTTTTTTTAGGAGACGACGACTCATGGAAGTTTTCACTCACGACTTAATTATTTTAGGCACAGGCTTGGCGGGTTTGCGCGCCGCGTTGGAAGCGGCGAAGCAAAGCAAAGGGGAGTTGAATATCGCGCTCGTCTCCAAACTTCAACTCATGCGCGCGCATTCCGTCGCGGCGGAGGGCGGGACGGCTGCCGTGATGCGACAGGATAAAGGCGACAGCTACGAACTCCACGCATGGGACACAATCAAAGGCTCGGACTTTTTAGCGGATCAAAACGTGGTGGATTTTTTCGTCCACGAAATGCCGAAGGAAATTTTGCATTTGGATCACTGGGGCATTCCGTGGTCGCGGACGGAGGACGGGCATATCGCGCAACGTCCTTTTGGCGGACATACTTATCCGCGCGCCGTTTTTGCCTCCGATAAAACGGGCTTCCTCGAAATGCAAACCTTGTACGATACGTTGATGAAGCACACGCGCAAAATCAATCGCTACGATGAAGGCTTCGTTACTTCCATCATTGTCGAGAATGGGCGTTTCGCGGGCTTGACGATGATAGACATGATTCACGGACGATTTGAAATCATTCGCGGCAAGGCGCTGATTCTTGCAACGGGCGGCGCGGGACAAATCTTCGGGTTCACCACTTACTCCGAAACGGTCACGGGCGACGGGTTGGCAATGGCGTATCGCGCTGGGCTTCCTCTAAAAGATATGGAGTTCATTCAATTTCATCCAACGGGATTAATCCCCAGCGGAATTTTGATGACCGAAGCCTGCCGCGGCGAGGGCGGATATTTGCTCAACAACGAAGGGCAACGCTTCATGGAAAAGTACGCCGCCAAAGCGATGGAACTCGCGCCGCGCGATATGGTCTCGCGCTCGGAGATGATCGAAATCGAAGCGGGGCGCGGCTTTCCTCAAGCCGATGGCTTGGATTACATGCACTTAGATTTGCGTCACTTGGGGCGCGATAAAATTCTCGAACGTCTGCCGCTGATTCGAGAAGTGACTATTAAACATATCGGGATTGACCCGATTGAAAAACCGATTCCGATTCGTCCTGTGGCGCATTACACGATGGGCGGCGTACATACGGATATTAAGGGACACACTTCGATTGAAAATATTTGGGCGGCGGGCGAAGCCGCTTGCGTGTCGTTGCATGGCGCGAATCGACTCGGCTCCAACTCGACGGCGGAATGTTTAGTTTGGGGGCGCGTCGCGGGCGAAGAAGCGGCGCGCTATTGCGCGAACAATTCCGCTGTGTCATTTTCTGCTACCGCCGAACAAATGGAGTGGGGCAAGATTGACGCGCTCCTCCAATCTACTGGCGAGGAAGACCATTACCAAATCCGCAAAGAGTTGCGCCGCACGTTGGACGCGCACATGGGCGTCTTCCGCACAGGCGCGCAAATACAAGCGGGCTTAGACAAAATCCGCGAGTTGAAGAAACGCTACAAACGAATTTCGTTGAAGGATAAAAGTCTGCGCTACAACACCGACTTGGAACGCGCCATCGAAACGGGATTTATGATTGACGTCGCCGAAGTCGCCACGCTCGGCGCGGTGATGCGCACCGAATCACGCGGCGGTCATTCACGGCGCGATTACCAAGTCCGCGACGATGAAAACTGGCTAAAGCACACCATGGCGACTTTTACGTCCGAAGGTCCCAAGTTAGATTACATCCCCGTTGATATTTCAATGTGGAAGCCGGTGGAACGGAAATACTAAAATGCAGAATGCAGAATGATGAATGCAGAATTTTTATTCTGCGCTCTGCATTCATCATTCCTCTTTTGATTACGGAGCGACTATGAATTCAAAATCATACCCCAACCGACTTGGAATTAAAGGCTGGGTCTACGCGGGACGATATTCCTTTGAGCGTTATTTATATTTAGCGCACCGTCTATCCGGTTTAGGCTTGGTCGCGTATTTAGTCTTGCATGTTTTAGAGACGGGCAACCGAATGCGCGGCGAAGCGGCATGGGCGGGATTAATGGCGCTGTTCGCGTCGCCGCCCTTCAAGGTGATTGAATATTTGCTGTTCGCCGCCGCCGTCTTTCACGCGATGAACGGCGTCCGCTTGTTGCTGACCGAGTTAGGATTTTTTCTCGGCAAGCCCAGCGAGCCGATTTACCCGTACTCGACGTCCATCAAACGCCACCGCCCGTTGACCTACCTCATCATGGCGCTGGCGGGGTTAATTATGGCGCTCGGCGGCTCGAGTTTGTTTTTGCCGTAATTTGGTAAGTGGTAAATGGTAATTACCACTTACCACTTACCATTTACCCCAAAGGAGTTCTCATGCGCGAAACTCGTTTATGGTCTTTGTATTTGCTGGTCATTCCCATCATTTTTGTTTTGCTGGCTTTGCATTTCGCGGTCATGCACTATTCGCCCGTCTTTTACGGCATGAGCGATGAAGAAGCGCGCAATTTCAATACGATGATTGAACGCGGGCGCAGCGTCGCCCAACTTGTTCTTTACATCCTCTTGCTGGCGACGAGTTTGTATCACGGCTTGTACGGTTTGCGCGGAATCATCCGCGAGTTGCCTTTATCCGCTCCGCTTGCAAAATTGACGGACGTCGGAATCGTTTTGTTCGGGCTTTTCATTTTTTTCTTCGGCGCGTATGTGACTTGGTGGACGTTTAGTTTCAAGATTGGAGGCTAGAGCATGACTGATAAAAAAATCACCTTCCGCGTTCGCCGCTTCGACCCCGACGTCGATTCGGCGCCCCATTGGGATTCCTACGCTTTGAGCGTCCACGACGGCATGACTGTGCTGGAAGCCTTGCACGAAATCAAAGCGCGACAAGCGCCGACGTTAGCGTGGCGGTCATCTTGTCGCATGGGAGTCTGCGGTTCGTGCGGAATGTTCATCAACGATTTGCCGCAACTCGCTTGTCAAACGCAAGTCCTGCATTTGGGAACGGACGTCGTCGCCATCGCCCCGTTGCCGAATTATCCCAACGTCAAAGACCTTGTCCCCGACCTTGAGCCGCTGATTCAAAAACACGCGGCGATTAAACCGTTCATCATTTATCCCAATCAACAAGAGATTGACGAACCGACGGGCGAGTTTATCCAAACGCCCGAAGAGCGCGAATCCATCAGTCAGTTTACGCACTGCATCAAATGCGGAATATGCCTCGCCGCCTGTCCCACCGTTGCGACGGACGCGTTCTTTTTGGGACCGCAAGCGCTTGCCCAAGCCTATCGCTACTCTGCCGATAACCGCGACTGCGGTTTGCAAGACCGCCTCGATGCAATTGATGTTTTTCACGGACCCTATCAATGTCACTTGGCGGGCGCATGTTCGCAGGCTTGTCCCAAAGGCGTTGACCCCGCCCTCGCAATCCAATTGCTCAAACGGACTCTGGTTTTGGATAGCATTGGCTATGGAAAGAAAAAATCCAACGTCGCAAAAGTTATGCCGTTGGCGGACGTGGTGACGGAGATTGAAAAGTTTGCGCCGCCGAAGAGGACGGCGCAAACATAGTAACTAACTCACCTTACGCGACGTCGTTGCGAAGGCGATCGCCCGAAGCAATCTCTTCGGACAGGGGATTGCTTCGGCGCAAAGAACAAGGGTGCGCCTCGCAATGACAGTCAAACTGCGTAAGGTAAGTAACTAATAGAGTTTATGCACAATAAGAGGGGTGAACATGGTAAAACAGTTCAAACTAACCACAGCGAGGACAGTCAACCATGTTCACCGAAACCATTTTGCACGAACATCCCGAAATCATCAAGGCTTTTATGGGCATTCCATCAAAAGTATTCTGGGAAATTGTCGAAATTGCCATATCTAAACTTCCCGAATTTGACTCTGAACGGTTAGACCGTCCAGACCGTCAGCGAAAAAGCGGCGCGGGGCGCGATTGCGACCAGCCGATCGCGTTGCGGGTAGCGGCAATGCTGACTTATCTGCGCTTACACGCGCCCCCAATAGCAATTGCAATGATGTACGGAATGACCCAGCCCGACATTTCTCGAGATTTGCGTCGGATTTTGCCAGTGATTCAATCGGTTTTGCCTTGCCCGCAAGTTTGGAAAATTTTGGAGAGCGCTGAACAGGCGCTTGAGCCAGCCGAAAAGTTGGAAACGTCCGCGTTAGGCTAAGATTTCTCGTTCCAGTTGCGCGATAGTTGGAATACGACGATGAAGACATTGCCGCGCCAGCGCGGAAAACTCAATCTCAATCATGTTCAACCAATTGGCTGATTTGGGCGTGAAATAAAATTCAAATCGTTCCGCTAAAGCCAACGCTTCGTCGGTGGGCATATTTTCGTAGAATGCGCTAACGTCGTGGGTGTTTAAATTATCTTGCACGAAACGAATTTTGACAGCGTCTGGGTATTGCGCCGCTAAATCCTGACAAAAGAGCGCGTACTCTTGTTTCGTGCGTTGTGGATGGACTTGCGCCGTGCGTTTACCCGTCAAAGGTTCAATGGCTGCCAGCAACGAACAAGACCCATTTTTTTCGTAGGCGTAATGTTCTTTTCGCACCCGTCCGCTTTGTAACGTGAGCGGTTCCACGGCTTCGCCAATGAGAAAGCATGGGCGTTCATCATAGCAAACGACTGGATACAATGGGTCGTAAGGCAAGGCGTACAGCGTCAAAATTTGTTCCATCCGCGCCATGAACCGACTATCCATTTTGCCAATACACCAAGCCCGCTTTAGATGCGGTTTGAGTTCGTTTTTTTTAGAATACTTCCCGCTGCCGTGTGCGAAATTTGCTCACAGTAGCCTAATTCCACGACTTTGTCGGCTAACAATCGCAAACTCCAACGGGCATAGCCTTCGGGAGGCGTGCTACACGCCAACGCGGTGATTTTCGCCCGTTCTTCGCCGCTAATTTTTATCGGACGACCTGGACGCGGTTGGTCTTCTAACGCTTGCAAGCCGTTTTTCTGATAGCGAGCAACCCAGCCTGAAAGGGTAGGAATGCGAACTTTCAAAATCTCGGATACGACCTTATACGTTTTGCCGCGATGCAATTCCAGTAGTCCGAGGGCGCGACGGTAGGCTTTTGCCTTCAATTCGCCTTGACTGACCAGCGTTTCAAAGTAAGCGCGATCTGTTTCTGTGAGTTCAACATGTTGTTTTTTCATCCCGCTATTTTCTCGCATTTAACGGGCGTTGTCAAAACTTTCGGTTATTTGTTTTACGGTGTACTATGTTAAATTACTTATCAAACGTACCAGTAGCTGTGTATATTCAGACGCGCTTGGCTTACGTTTCAGCCATGTTCAACGTGCTTTTAGATTTGTTTCACTCAATTCATCCTGATGCCGACCCGTACAAGATGAGCATTGCGGAATTTTCGCTCTAAAAACTAGCACCATTGGTTAGTAACGTAGTTGTAATGAGCTATAGACATTAAGATAAATATTTGGAATTTAAACCAGCCAAAACGCCTTGTTTTGCGGATATTTTCGGTAGA
>Ga0315281_10000660_pt1 | contig 48530 bp, 52 predicted proteins | sample YL17G07_0_MG_FD_204540 | JGI IMG/M metagenome (GOLD analysis project Ga0315281, IMG submission 204540) | Sediment microbial communities from Yellowstone Lake, YNP, Wyoming, USA - YL17G07_0 | ecosystem: Environmental > Aquatic > Freshwater > Lake > Sediment | place: USA: Wyoming | collected...
GCGTTGTTACTCCACCCGTCGCTACTCCCAAATCCTCTATTCCCGCGGCTAATCACCCTTGGCGCCGTTCGCCAATTGGCAAAGCAAAATCCTTGCGCCCAGATCAGTTTTCAAAAAACTGACGCACCCCCTTTGGGGATTTGGGGATGGCGCAGAGCTTTTACAAAGCCAGAAATTTTACACCTTTGTTTTCGCGTAAACCGCAAAACCCGTCAAGCGACTTTGCAAAAGCCTTGTTCTCCCAAACCAGCCCAATCCCCAATTAAATTACCGCTTCCTACAACTTCGCAAACCTCGAAACCGCCTTCGCCGCCGACGCCGCCCGTTCCATCGCCCCGCCCTGATGAATAAATATCGGCGTATCTAACTTAGCGTATTTCAAATCCACAAACGCCTGACCCGTTAAGAAGCGCTCGCTGTCAATCGCGCAGGAGGTGACAAAGCCAATGCGCTCGCCGTCCGCGTTCATCACGGGGTCGCCGTTATGCGCCATGCGGACTCCCGTCTCGTCAAAGCGGAATCGAATCACGACGCCTTTGCGTTCCTTCTCGCGCGCCACATAAGCCTCGCGCCCGATGAAGTACGGCTTGGACGTTTTCACATAAGCGCCGAAGCCGCCTTCGGCGACGCCTAAATCGCGCCCGTCGAATTTACCCGAACCGAGTCCCATCTCGTGACCATACAGCGGCAACCCCGCTTCCGTCCGCAGAGAATCGCGCGCGCCCAGACCGACGGGCTTCACGCCAAACGGCTCGCCCGCTTTGATGATCGCGTTCCACAACTCGACGGCGCGTTCAGGGTGGACAAACAACTCAAACGCCATCTTCTCGCCCGTGTATCCCGTGCGCGAAACAATCAAGTCAAAGCCGCCAATTGTCGCGTCGCATAATTCAGTGCGTCCCAACTTCATTACCTGATTACCTGTTTCCGTGTCTACCCCCAAACTCATCAACACCTCCCGCGACTTCGGTCCCTGCAACGCGATATCCACGCGCATCGTCGCGCCCGCCTTCGGGTCGCGCAGGTTGCGGATGTGCGCCTCGTAGCCGTAAGTCCGCGACCATGGGCGCGCGTTGTCAATCCGCACTTTTCCGTCGCGGACGCCTTCTAGCCATGCGCGGACTTTGTCGTCGTTTGAGGCGTTCACAACGACGAGGAAATTTTGCGCGCTACGCCGATAAATTAAGGTATCGTCAATCACGTCGGCGTCGGGCGTGAGAAAATGCGTATAAAGCGATTTGCCCACCCGCAATCCGCCGCAGTCGTTGCCGCAGACCGTATCGAGGAACGAAGCCGCGTCCACGTCGCTGACGTCGTAAACGCCCATGTGCGAGACGTCGAACAGCCCCGCCGCGTTGCGCGTCGCCAAATGCTCTTCAAAAATTCCAGAATACTGCACGGGCATTTCCCAACCCGCAAACGGAACCATCCGTCCGCCGCTGGATTTGTGGACGTCGTAAAGCGCCGTGCGTTTTAATGGGCTTTCGGATTCAGTCCATTGGAAGGCGGGCAACGCGGCTGGCTGGCGCAGGTTGCCGCTGGCGTCGTCGAAATTAATTCCAATATGCCAAGGTTTATCGCCGCTCGAAATTTTCTTGCTCGTCATCCGTTGGTCCGCTTTTTTATCCGTTGCCGAATCTGCTACCACAAACGGGCCGGGCATTCGCCGCGCGCTGAAATCTTTTTCGCCGTCGAGGTTGAACGACATATACCCGTCCGACAAATCGCGCAGCCAAGTCGCCGCAATCGAGGCTTGCGACTTGGAGACAGCCAATTGATAAATCTTGTCGTCCACTTTTTTCAACGTCCCCGCCACATAACCCAGCGGCGTCGAAATATTTGTCGTCTGCGTCTTGCCCTTTTTCAAGGCGGATAAATCGGAAGCGACGGCGTAATCCAAAACTTGCCGCACTCGATCGCCGCGCAATTCAAAAACGCCCGTCTTGGATTTATCGTCAATGTAATAAAAATGCGGATACCCATGTTTCGCCGGTTTGAAGTCAATTCCGGCAAGTTGCGCCAACTCTCTAATTTTCAAACGCGCAATGTTCAATATCTCAAAATCAATCTTCGCGCGACGTTCTTTGGGTTTGTTAACCCGCTCCACGCTATGCGGCGCGCAGGCGAGGATGACGTCCGCCATGACGTCCGCCAACTCGCGCGTGGTCTGCTCGTCAAATCCGCGTTGCGTAATCCACGGCGTTCCCAAGCGAATGCCCGAAGGATTCAACGCGCTTTTATCGCCGGGGATAGTGTTGCGATTAACGACAACTCCCGCAAGATCCAAAATGCGCGAGACTTGGTCGCCGCTAAGTTTTGTGCCGTCCTCTCCAACCACGCTGGAAACGTCCACGTTCACCAAATGACAATCCGTTCCGCCAAACGGCACGCGCAATCCGCGCTTTTGGAATTGATCAACCATCGCCTGCGCGTTTTTGATCGTCTGCGCTTGCAACTGCTTGAACTGTTTGGTCTGCGCGAGTTTGAAAGTTAATGCCAACCCGGCGAAGACATTGACATGCGGACCGCCTTGCTCGCCGGGGAAAACAGCGCGGTCAATCTTCTTGGCAATCTCCGCGTCCGTCGTCATCAAAATCGCGCCGCGTGGACCGTCCAAACTTTTGTGCGTCGTGGACATAATCACATGCGCGCATCCCATCGGCGAGGGGACAACGCCCGCCGCGACGAGTCCGCCGATGTGCGAAATATCCGTCAGCAAATACGCGCCGACCTCGTCCGCAATCTCGCGAAATTTTTTCCAATCGGGAACCCACGAATACGACGAGTAACCCGCAATCAAAAGTTTGGGCTTGTGTTCGAGAGCCATTGCGCGAATGGCGTCGTAATCCAACTTCTCGTTTTCATCAATCGTGTAATGCACCGCCTTAAACCACTTGCCGCTACGATTGACCGCCGAGCCATGCGAGAGGTGTCCGCCGTGCAAAAGGTTCAGTCCCATTACCGTATCGCCGATGTTAAGCAACGCCTGATACACCGCGTTATTGGCGGGACCTCCCGACAAACCCTGCACGTTGACATAGATTTGGTCAGCCGTGATTCCATTTGCCGCAAAAGTCTGCGCGGCGCGCCGCCGCGCAAGCGCCTCAATCGTATCCGCGTACTCGACGCCTTTGTAATAACGCGGGTCGCTGTTGCGCCGATAATTCGCCAAACGCATGGGGTAATCGAGAATCTCCGCGTCGTCCATCCAGCGCGACTCTTCGTCGGGATAACCTTCCGCGTATAAATTTTGAAACGACGAAGACAGCGTCTCGCGCACCGCCATCGGCGCAGTGGACTCGGACGCAATCAAAATCAACTTGCGGTATTGCCGCTCGGACTCAATCTGAGTCAATTCGTAAATATCAGGGTCAAGTTCCTTCAGCGAACCGCGAAATAAAAAGTCGGACATTATTTGGTCTCCTAGTCGGTAGTCTTGCAGTCGTTTTGATGCGACTGAATATCGTTGTCGAATATCAATGGTTGAATTGTAACCCGTGACGAAAAAAGGTCAAGTGATTAACGCGCCCTTCCCTCACCCCTAACCCCTCTCCCGCAGGGAGAGGGGAACTCCCTTCCCCCAGTGGGGGAAGGGCTGGGGATGAGGGCGAGTCAGATATAATCAGCCTCAATGAACCAGAAACAAAATTACGACGTCATCATCATCGGCGGCGGAGTCGCGGGATTGACCGCCGCGCTACATCTCGCCGAGCGCGGATTGAAGCCGCTCATCCTCGAAGCGGACGAACGCATCGGCGGCAGACTTTCGGGCGAGGCGGAAATAAAAATCAAAGATTGGCGTTTTCCCGCCGAGCATGGCGTGCATGGCTTCTGGGCGTCTTACGTCAATCTGCGCGCCATGCTCAAACGGCACGCCGTCGTTGCGCAATTTGTCCCTGCCCGCGAAGAGCTTTGGATTTATCGCGTCGGCAATTTTGTGCGCCGCGCGCCCATCGGCAGAGCCATTCGCCACAGCGTCATTCCCGCGCCGTTTCATTACATCCAACTTTTTCTTTCCCCGCGTTTTTTGTTCATGCTCACCCTCCCCGACCTGCTTTCCATTTTTCACGTTTGGTCTGTGTTGGTGATGGCGATTGGCATTGACCCCTTCGTGGAAGACCAGCCGCTCGAAGGGCTAACCTTTGGCAAAACGCTCAAGAGTTGGGGACCCGCGTTTCGTTCGCTTTTTTACGGTCTGACGCGCAACGGTTTATCCACCGACCCCGACGAGGTGCCCCTCGCGGGCTTCCTTGCCTTTCTGCGTTTTTATACGCTCATGCGCCGCGACGCGTGGGCTTTTGAATATTTACCCAACGGCGGCGGCGAGGTCTGCGAAAAACTTTCCGCGCAGATTCTGCAACGAGGGGGCGAGATCAAACTCAAAGCGCGCGTAAAGCGCTTGGAAAATCAGGGAGATTGGATTGCGCATTGGGATCAAGATGGACTCGCGGGCGAAGATCGCGCCCCATTCCTCATCCTCGCTTCAGACTCCCCGAGCGCTGAATCAATCATCCGAAGCAGTTTCCCCGCTGAGAGCGCTGCGCTCTTCTTCCCGCATGGGCTCGGACACGCGGTCATCCGTTTGTGGTTCGACGTCGCGCCGCGGCGCGGTCCCGAGGCGGGCATGTTCAGCGGCAATTTCATCATGCACAATTTTTTTTGGCTCGAGAAAATTTACGAACCGTATAAAAAGTGGAGCGCCGAGACCGGCGGCAGTTGCCTCGAAACGCATGTCTACGGTCCGCCCGCCGTCTTGGCGCAACCCGACGCGATTTTGGCGACGAATGTGATTACGGATTTGTATCGCGCTTATCCCGAATTGAAAGGTCATTTGATTGCGCCGTCCGTGCAACGCAACGCGGACACGCACACCCTGCCCACGCTTGGCGCGCGCGGTACGCATCTCGGAATTGAAACGCCGTGGCAAAATTTATTTTGCGCGGGCGATTGGGTGCGCCACGAAACGCCCGCCTTCTTTTTAGAGCGCGCTTGCGTCACAGGGATTGAAGCCGCAAACCGCGTCCTCGGCGCGCGCGGCATGGAGGCGTGGGATATAAAACCTTTCCCGCCGCCTGAGGCGCTCGCGGCGTGGATTGAGCATTGGATGATGAAAGGGAGGAAGAGAAGAAGGAAAGCGGTCAGCGGGCAATGAAACGTTGCCGTTTGTCCGTTTGTTTTGCGAATTGAGTTAAGGAAGTCCCTGAATTTTATCCAAGTCCCACATCTTCACGTTGTCAATAATCGCAATGGCGGAATGTCCCGGATCCGCAAGGATGTGAAAGGCTACCGCCTGCGGCGAAGCTTGAACTATCGCGTCAGACCTGCAATCGCTGACATAATCGAGAGGGGCGTTGTTGAGATACACGGCGCACTCCGCGCCTCGCGCAATGATTAGGATAAGGATGCGCACAGGCGGAAAATAATTGTAAACGCCTGTGTGAGAGATATCCTTGCCCTGCAAGCCCCAATGAAACGCCCAATTTTTATTTTTAAATAAATCCAGCGCGACGCTTTGCTCCGCGCTTTGATTAAATTGAAATCTAATCGCGTTCGGGGGTTGGGTTTCGTCGAATTGAAGTTCTAAACTCAGAACAAAATTTTTATATCTCAAATAGGGGTTATAGACCATTAAATCTTTCTTTTCTTTTCCCTCGGGCAATTTCAATAACAAAGCCCCAGCCTGAATATGCGCATAAAATGGATTTCTCGCGCTATCGGGAACGATATAAAACCAGCCTTGATTTAATAGGGAGTAACCATTCTGCAGGTCGGGTTGCAGGTCTAAGGTTGGGCGCGCAGTGATTGAAACAAAAGGCTCTTGATAATAAGGACGTTGTTCCGGCGTCGAACACACCTTCCATTGAAATTCGAGAATGCACGCGCCCTGAAAGTCATCTTGAAAATCAGGTTTTTGCCCCGCCAGCGCCTTGAGAATGGGATCGGAAAATTCCGCAACCCAAGTCGGGAACGGCATGGACGTAGAAATGAACGACAAAAGCGTCGGCGTGGAAATCGGCGTCGCCGTCCGCATGGGCGACGGGGCGACGGTCAATATTTCAATCGGCGAGTCGTCGGTTGGCGTGGACGGCGGAAGGGAACCCGCGAGACAAGCCAAAATGGAGAGCGCCGCAAGCGCCAAGAAAATCAAAAACTTTACTCGTCTCATTTTTTCCGCCGCTGAATATTTTTGACGGGAGTTGTGGGCGGTTGTAAGATTATAATTCAATGAAGTTTGTAGTATTATAACGTGATGAGGATTTGCATGCGTAAACTTGTTCTTATCGTTTTGGGATGCGCGCTTGCTTTACAAGCTTGCTTGAGCTCCGCCAAAACGCCGACTAGCGCGCCTAAAACTCCGTCGCCGACGGCGTCCCCCACCAGCTCGTCCACGCCCACCGTCACGCCTTCGCCAACGATCATTCACTTTCCGACGCAAGACTACAAGTCCACAGCGACTCCGCCGGCGTATCTGTTTAAAACGCCGACCCCTTTCCCGGGCGTAAACACCGCCACGCCGATTCCATCCTCGACGCCCTCTGTCCCAGGCGTCGGGTTTGAAGCGGTGGATGTTTCAGGGGACAAATTCTATTGGGGCAGTTGCAAGCCCAATAGTTTGAGGGTCACGGCGCAAGTCTCCGACCCCAAAAGCGTTTTTAGCGTTGTGTTGTTTGCGCGCATGCGCCGCTTGAAAGCGGAAATTTTTACGCCCTGGAACAAAGGCACGGGGATGGAACATCTCGGAAACGGGAAGTGGGTTTACAACCTCAGCGCCAACTCAATTGACGGTCATAGCCTTTACCACAAGGGCTGGGTTTGGTATCAACTGGTTGCGACGGACGCGAACAAGCAAGAAATTGGACGCACCCGAATTTACATGGATAAAATTAAAATCGAGCCGTGCATGTGCTTAACCCCGCCATGCGGACCCAATGATTAAGGAATAAACCGATGATCAAAAAAATAAACGCCGCCTTGTTCTGTTTGTTTGCGCTAACCGCCTGTTCCATTTCGCTCAACCGAACCGGCGCGCCAACGAGCGCGCCAACGCCGCTCGCTTCCACAAAAACGCCGACAATCACGCCGACGCGCCCCACGCCGACCTTCACATTAACGCCGACGATGATGGGATATAAAAGTCCCACCCCAACGCCGGCGGACACGGCGACAACGACGGCGACGCCCACCGTTCTGGTCGTTGAATTCACGCCCAACACGCCCACCCCCGTCGTCAAAATGGAGGGCTTTGTCTCCGTGCGAACTTCCGACATTGTTTTTTATTACGGCAAAGAAGGTTGCGCACCGACCTCGATTACATTCACCGTCACCGCCTCCAACTCAATCAAAAAAGCGGACGTCTCTCTCTTTGTGCGCTTTGCAAGCAAAACAGCGAAGAGCGCCAAAGGCGATTGGGTAAACTTTGTGATGGCGAACGACGGCGTCGGAACGTTTACGCACAATTTGCTCCCCGAAGAAATAATATATTTCGATTCGTATGCGGACGTCTGGGTGGAATTTCAACTCATCGCCACCAAAAGCAACGGCGCGGAGGTTGGCAGAACGGGCGTTTTTGAAAAGCAACTTTCTTTGATGAGATGCGTGCCGCCAACGGTTACGCCGACTGTCCCGACTCCTTCGTCAACGCCAACCGCTTGGTTCCGTACTCCATCTCCATCTCCATAGACCGCGACAACCATGTCTCAACGGACTCGACAACCGTTTATCTTGGCGCTGATTTCCGTTTTACTCTCCGCTTGCGGCGCGGCTCAAGCGACCTCGCCTGTCGCCCCCGCTTCAGAGACGCCAATCAGCGCGACTCTCTTCAGTCTGCTCACCCTCACGCCGCAAGTTGAAAACGCAAACGTAGCTCCCGCTAATCCCGTTGAAACGAAAACGGAGCTGGGCGCTTCGTCCGCAAACGAAGCGTTGGGCGAGTTGTACTTTTTCATGTTGCCGCATCAAACGAGTCAGTCTGCGCAGTTGGCGCGATTATCGGGAGCATGCGCAACAAGAACGGCGCCTTGCCCGCCGTTGGAAACCGTTCAGACGCCATTTCCGTTCAACTTTAATTTACACGCTTTGGCATGGTCGCCTGACGGAAAATTCGCCGCGTTTTCATATTCCGACCAGCCCAATGGAACTCCGACAAAGTTATGGCTCTTCGACCCTTCAACTAACGCATGGACTTCGCTGGCGGAGTTCCCCTTCATTGACCCGCCGTTTTGGTCGCCCGACGGCGCGTGGATTGCGTTTCGCGCGCAAGACGGACAGGGCGGCGAGAACGCGTATGTCGTTCATCGCGACGGCTCTGAGTTAAAAAGCGTCGCGGCTGGTTTGCCAATTGCGGGAAGACCTTACGTCATGGACGGTTGGAGCGCGGAGAATATCATCATGCGCTCGGCGTTGCCCGGCAGTTCAAGCGCCGTTTATTTCATCCGCGCCAGCGACGGCTTCACGCGCCCAATGCTCGCCTCTTTATTGATCAAATCTCAATTCATCGCCGCGCCCGACGCCAGTTTGCTGGCATACAATGCGGATGACGCCGCCGCCCAAAAACACGAATTGAAAATCATCGCGCCTGACGGCGCAAACGCAACAACTTTGGCAAACTTCATCGGCGGAAGTTTGCATCCGATTGTTTGGTCGCCAAACAGCCAGTGGATTGCGTTCAACTACAGCGGCTTTTCTTCGGGTGCGCCAAGCGCGGAAGTCTTTTTGGTCAGCCGCGACGGCGGCAAATTATCTTCAGCGTACAAAGGCGCGACGGTGGGAAATTTGGTCTTCGCGCCAAACGGAAAATATTTACTCGTCGAAGAAACCACATCCGCCAGCGGCGGTCATTTGTTTTTGGTCAACCTCGCTACGCAGGAAACAAAGATACTGCAAGCCCCGGGCTTGTCCGCCGATTACGATTGGTACGCGCCTTCGTGGAAGCCGTGAATTTATTTTCAGGACTTTCGCTTGTTTCTAAAAAATCGGCGCAAGAGAGCGCCGATTACGCTCAAAAAAATATTTCTAGCGTAGTCAGCGTTCTCTAACGCTGACTGAGCGAAAGTCCTGATTTTTTCACTTTACGCAGAATTCTCACTCATCCCCAGCCCTTCCCCCGTAGGGGAAAGGAGTCCCCTCTCCCTGCGGGACGCGAAGCGGCTAGGGTGAGGACGCAAGTAAGTTACAACAACCGCGCTTGTCCCTGCTCCGCGTACGCATACCCCAAATGTTCATACGCGGATTTAGTGGCGACGCGCCCCTGCGGAGTTCGATCCAAAAAGCCGAGTTGCAAAAGATACGGCTCGACGACGTCCATAATCGTATCCTGCTCTTCGCTGATGGAGGCGGCAAGGGTGTTCAAACCGACGGGTCCGCCGTTGTATTTTTCGATGATGGTTTTGAGTGCGCGGCGGTCAACGTCGTCCAACCCCAGCGAATCAACTTGCAATAAATCCAACGCTTCTTTGGCGACGGCTTTCGTGATGACTCCGTCAGCGCGAACTTGGGCAAAATCGCGGACGCGCCGCAACAAACGCAGAGCCACCCGCGGAGTTCCGCGCGCGCGCCGCGACATTTCGACGATTCCATCTTGCTCCGCTTCCACTTTCAACATTTTTGCGGCGCGCGTGACAATGGATTCCATCGCGTTCAAATCATAATAGTCCAAACGATAGACCGCGCCGAATCTCGCGCGCAACGGCGCCGTGACCAAAGCCAGCCGCGTCGTCGCGCCAACAATCGTAAAGCGCGGCAATTTCAATCGAATGGAGCGCGCCGAAGGTCCTTTGCCAATCACAATGTCTAGCGCAAAATCTTCCATCGCGGGATACAGCACTTCTTCCACCGCTCTGCCCAAACGATGCACTTCGTCAATGAACAGCACGTCGCCCGCGCGTAAATTCGTGAGAATGGCGGCGAGGTCGCCGGCGCGTTCAATCACGGGTCCCGCCGTCACTTTGACGTTGACTTCCATTTCGTTTGCCAGAACGTGCGCGAGGGTGGTCTTTCCTAAACCGGGCGGTCCATAAAACAAAACATGATCCAACGCTTCGCCGCGTTTGCGCGCCGCCGCGATGAGAATGGATAAATTCTCTTTGACCTGATCCTGCCCGATTAAATCGTTTAGTTTTTCGGGACGAAGCGCATAATCCATGCGGTCGTCGGGCTTGGCTGCCGGGTCGAGGGGGCGAGGGGATTTGCTCATGCCGCGATTATAACAATAAACGCCTCGCAGTTTTAGTTAACTGATGTTACGCAGAATTCTCCCTCATCCCCAACCCTTCCCCCGCAGGGGAAGGGAGTCCCCTCTCCCTGCGGGACGCGAAGCGGCTAGGGTGAGGGCGCGTAAGGTCGGCAATCGAAATCTGCGAGATATACGCGACTCCAAAGACCGTTTGGGTGCGGCAACGCCAACCGACAACAAAGTTTGCATTGTCGAAAGGTTGACGCAAAGCCATATCTTAGACGCTTCCATTGACGACTAACAAACGTAAGTCAAATCTAACCTATGAAAGAGGTAAAAGCAATGAAACAAGTTTTTTCTTTTCGTTTGTTCGTGGTCGTTTTAGCCTTAACCGCTGTGTTACTCAGCGCGTGCGGCGCCGCTGCTACATCCAAAGGCGGTAAAGTTCAAGCTGCCCCCACAGAATTTACTGGCGTCATAGATAGCATTAATGGCAACCAGTGGGTTATTAGCGGGCAACCCGTTACCGTTGACCCAACCTTGTTGAACGCGAATAGCTTCAAGGTTGGCGATACCGTCAAAGTTGAAATTTCTGTTACCCCCGGCGGTTCTCTGGCGGCTTCGAGCGTTAATCTCCCCACCTCAGCGGATTTAGCCGGACCTATGGGTCTCCCAGCATCTATTGATGTTCCCGGCGCAACCGACGTTCCCGGCGCGACTGATGTTCCCGGCGCGACTGACGTTCCCGGCGCGACTGACGTTCCCGGCGCAACTGACGTTCCCGGCGCAACTGACGTTCCCGGCGCGACTGAAGTTCCCGGCGCAACCGATGTTCCCGGCGCAACTAGCGTTCCCGGCGCAACCGACGTTCCCGGCAATAATACTGGCGACGGTATTGGCAACGGCAACGGCAACACAGGCAACGATACTGGCGGCAATATTGGCACTGGCGACTCTGGCGGCGGCAACGACTCTGGCGGCGGCGGTGGCGGTACAGGCGGCGGTGATGGCGGCAACGACAACTAATACCTTCAATCGCTAGGCTATCCTAAAACAAAGGACGCGGATTAATAATCCGCGTCCTTTTTGTTTTCCAGATTGCGCCTGAGATTACGATTTATTTTCCAGTCTTTGCCAACGCGTCATCCACCGCTTTGACAATGTCGTTATAGGCAGGAACGCTCCCGGGCGTCAGAAGCGTTTTGTTGACAAAGACACTCGGCGTCCCTTGTACGCCAAGTGTTTTCCCAGCGTCAAAGTCCGCTTGAATTTCAGCCTTATGTTGGTTGGCTTGAAAACAATCGTTAAAGGCGTTCATATCCAACCCGGCGGTTTCCGCAAAAGTCGTCAAACGTCTATCGGCGTAAGCGCCTTGACCTTCGCCGTTCCAGTTGGCAAAAATCGTGTCGTGCATTTCCCAGAATTTATTTTGCGCGGAAGCGCACATCGCCGCGTTCGCCGCTTGGTCTGATTCGCCGCCGTTGCCCGCGTCCGCGCCGTCAATAAACGGAAAGTTATGAAAAACATAATAGACTTTTCCCGTAGCGACCAGATTTTCAATCACGAGCGGTTCGATTTTTTTGGTGTAGTTGAGGCAAGCCGGGCATTGGAAATCTTCAAAGGCGTCTATGACCACGGACGCTTTGGGATCGCCCAATGCAGTTTTGTTCGCCTGCGGGTGAGATTGCGGCGGCGCCGTCGCCACTGCGGCGGACGGCTTGAAGCTCGGGTAGATGAACAAAAAGGCGATGAAGATCGCGCCAATACTGACGAGACCAATTCCAATCAAACGCGAGCGCATTTCTTTGCGACGAATCTGCTCGCGCCGCAATTGGCGCTTGCTCATTTCTTTATCGTTATTCATACTGACTCCTGTACTTGAATTTGATCTTGAATTTACTGCAAAATAGTGACCTTGAATTCGCACTGATGCGCGCCTAATGCGCGACAAGCGCGTTCTTCAATGTCATGTTCCTGCCCGTCCGCCCAAAATAAACATTCGCGGATTAAGCCGAAGGTCACAAAACAAATTGGGGATGCGTCGGATTGGTCGAGGGTGGTTGGGGAGGTTTGATCCACGAGAAGTAAGTCAAGGTCTTGAACGTGAGCCTTAACATTCCCCGCCGCAACGCTCAAGCTGCGCGCCAGCAATTCGAGCGCGGGCTTGCGACGCAATGATTTGGGCAATCCGCGAATCAGCGCGGCTTGCGCCCGCGTTCCAATGCCAGCGTCCTCCAATAAACGTCCCCACAATTTCGAGCCAATGCGCAACAGAATGCCGCGCGCGCCGCGACCATAATACGCGCGCAACGCGGATTGCAAACGCGAGTAAGCCTGCGCGGCATGAGCGGAATCCAATCCGGCAAAATACGTTGGCTGCGCCCACTCTTCGGGCAAACTCGCTTTTAAAAGAACGGACAAAAATGTGTCCGTTCCTAATTCTTCAATTAGAATTTCCGCAAAGCGGAACATAATGCGCGTGGGAAAACCAGTTTCAGCCATTTAAATACCTGTGGGATAAACCAGAACGGGAAAGCGTTCGCCAGTGCGAACAAAGCCTAACTTTTCATAAAGCGCTAAAGACGCGACGTTATCTTCTTGCGTGTTGACGGAGAGACGTCTCGCGTCCAAGCGCGGGATTAGATCGCTGACCAGCGCGGCGCCGACGCCCTTGCCCTGCGCTTCGCGTTTGACGGCAAGCCGGACAAGGTGCGCGCCCAACGAATTCCCAGCGGTAATTTGATAGCCAATGACGCCCGAATCATTTTCCGCGACGGTGGCGCTGATGGATTGCGCGCGCGCTCTTTGAAGCGTAGCGAATGCGTTATGCCAAAACCAACCGAACGCATCGTAATCAACTTCCGTCACGGCGGGCATGTCGGCGGCTTGCATGGGACGCATGCGAAAACCTTGCGGCGCGGGAAAAGAACGGCTGGCTCCAATCATTAATTGAAGCAGGATAATATTTTGCCTTAATTCAAAACCGCTTGCGAGTAGGAGATTTTGGAGCCATTGTTTTGTGACGATTGCGGAAATTTGCGTTTGCGCGTTGGCGCGCAACATGTCGTTACGCGCCGCTTCCCAGACGGCGGACCAGGCTTCAAGCCCAGAGAGGTGCGGTTGGTAACCAAAGAAGCGAATCCAAGCCATGCGCGGCGGATCTTCGGGGCAAGCCAACGCGGCAACGACGCGCCCATATTCTTCCAATGCCCAGTAGTTAGGCGAGCCAATCCAATCTAGCGGAGAGCTCCAATCCAAATGGCGATGAACGTTGGCTTCGTGAAAGATGAGATTGGATATTTGGCGCTGGTCATCGGCGACCACGCGCCGCGCCTGCAAACCGAAGTGAATCATTTGACGAAGCGCAGAAAAAATTTCAAAATGCGTTCAAAGAAGCTGGGGTTGTCTTTGGCGTCCAACGACCCCATCATCTTGAAAGCCGATTCGGTAATCTTGCCGGTTTTGAGTTTAATGGCGGCGGCGGATTTCATAACCAGCGCGCGCAGGTCGCCTTCGTTGATCTGGGCAAATAGTTCGGCGGAGCGTTCGTAAGCGGCGACGGCTTCATCGTAGCGTTTGAGCGCTTCGAGCGCGGCGGCTTGGTTGCCAAACGCCATCGCTTGTTTTTTGACGTCTTTTACGCTTTCAAAAACTTTGTCCGTATTGAGCGCGGCGCTCAACGCTTCCTGCGGTTTGTCGGCTTGCAACAAAGCCACGCTCAGATTGTTTTTCATCTCGGCGGCGAGGGCGTCTTCTTTGGCGAGGGCGTACGCTTCCGCAGCTTGACGAAACGCCTCGGCGGCTTCGTCAAACTCTGAGTCGTTAAAAGATTGCTTTCCTTTTTCGTCTAATTGGGCGGGTGTGAGAGTCATGTTGTTTTCCTAATTCCTAATTTATCAATTGCCAATTATCAATTGCCAATTATCAATTGCCAATTGCCAATTCTTAAAGCGTAATATCCAACAAACCTTCCGCCACCGAGCGCAATTTTTCTCTGGACATGTGGCTGAGTTTCATCGCCAATTCAAGGTAAGGGCGGTTGACGGGCTGACACACAAAATTTTGCATTTCTTCGGATAAGTCGAGTAATTTTTGCATGGCGCGCTGATTGGTCATCCATTGTCCAACGGGACCGTTTTGGGCAAAGAAGACGTCTATTTGGATTCCCATCACGGATAAAATCATTTCCAATTCCGGCACGGGAATGGGACGCGCGCCCAACTCGTAAGAATTTAAACGCGCGGATGAAATTCCCGTTTCCGTTGAAAGATGGCGAATGGACATATTGATTTTATTGCGCTCTTGACGCAACAAGACGCCAATCACGCGCTGGCGCAAAGAAATTAATTGCGCGGGATCCACCGTTTCCGAAATCATTGGCATATCAGAGATAATTTCATCGCTCCAAAATAGTTGAAACGGCAATCTAAGATAATACAACAAGGTTTCCAATTCAGGCAACGAGGGCGCGCGCCGCCCTTCTTCGTAAGCGCGAAACAAGCCGCTGCCAATTCCCAACGCGGCGGCGCATTCATTTACGCTGCGGCGGTTCGCTATGCGGGCGTCTCGAATGAGCAATCCAAGTTTTTTTGCGCGAATTGTAATCTGGGCTTTGTTCATTTATATCCTCTAAAAACAAGTCGGATTTTTCTACCGTACGCGGCAAACCCTAAAGGTCTGCTAGCCTTCGCAAAAAACGATTAACAAAAAGACCTTTAGAGACTGTTTAATAAGTCAAAATTGACCACAGATGAACACAGATAAAATGGATTTGGCTGGATTTCAAGAGCCTTGTTTGGGTATTTTATCCAAAAATCTGCGTTCATCCGTGCGCGAAGCGTCTGCGGTTGAAAAATAGTTATTAAACAGTCTCTTAGGGTTTCTTTTGCGAAAGAAATGTACGGTAGAGAAAGTCGGATTATAGTCGCGTTTCAACGCGAGCGGCGCTTAAAGCGCAACCTACAAAATTAACGTCGGCTTTGGGCGGCGGGTCTTGGCGCAAACACTTCCGCGCCGAGTTTGAAGCCAGCCGCTTCAAGGCGCGGCGTAAAGTTGGGACGAATGCCTGTCGCGCTCATTTCGCCCAATACTTTGCCGTCGGGCGTGACTCCCGTTTGGACAAATTTGAAAATATCGCTCAAGACGACGATATCGCCTTCCATGCCCGCCACTTCGGTCACATAGGTTACTTTGCGTTGTCCGTCTTTTAAGCGCGTTTGTTGGATGATGAGGTCAATCGCGGAAGAAATTTGTTGGCGCACGACTTTGAGCGGCAAATCCATGCCTGCCATTAGCACCAGCGTTTCAAGCCGAGACATGGCGTCGCGCGGCGTGTTCGAGTGAACGGTAGTCAGCGAGCCGTCGTGACCGGTGTTCATCGCTTGGAGCATGTCGAGGGTTTCGCCGCCGCGACACTCGCCGACGATGATTCGATCGGGGCGCATTCGCAACGAGTTTCTCACCAACTCGCGGATGCTGACGGCGTGCTGTCCGTCCGCGTCGGCGGCTTTGGTTTCCATCCGCATAACGTGGTCTTGTTGAAGTTGCAACTCGGCGGCGTCTTCGATGGTGATGATGCGCTCGTCTTCGGGAATAAAACCCGACATGACGTTCAACAACGTGGTTTTGCCCGAACCCGTTCCGCCGGAGATGATGATATTAAAACGGGCTTTCACGCAAGCGTATAAAAAGTCCGACATTTGTTTGGTCAGCGAGCCATACGCAATGAGGTCTTCCGCTTTCAACTTATCTTTTTTGAACTTGCGGATGGTAATGGAGGGTCCGTCAATCGCCACCGGGCGCACGACGGCGTTCACGCGCGAACCGTCGGGAAGGCGGGCGTCCACAGTCGGAGAGTCTGCGTCCACGCGCCGCCCAAGCGGCAGGACGATTTGGTCAATGATGCGCAAGACATGCGCGTCGTCGTCAAAGGTCACGCTACTCTTGATCAATTGTCCTTTCTTTTCAACAAACACTTTTTTTGGACCATTGACCATGATTTCCGAAACGTCGTCGTCGTCCAACAAAACTTGGATTGGACCAAAACCAAGCAAGTCGTCCATCACTTGCGCAAAGATTTGCTTCCGCAAGTCTTCGGGCAATTTAACCTGAGTCTGCTCGTAGATTTGAACGATGTTTTGCTTGGCGAAGGCTGCGCGCTGGGCGGTAGACACGCCTTCAGATTCCATCGCGCGCATTAAGTTGTCGGTTAGGTATTTTTTTAAGCGGACAAGGTCTTGTCCGGTGAGGCGGCTGGGGGCGACGTTTGCAGGGCTGGCGGCATTTGCGGCGGCGGCGTTTCTAAGAATGGTCATGGGTTTCATCTCCTTCTTTTCCGAGAGGCATAATCCAAACAATTTGCAAGCGTTGAATCGCTAAAAACGAGGCGGTGAAAAGAATCTGGTCGTCCGCGCCGTGAATGGTCGCTCTCGTCACGGCGATAAACGCTTCGTCGCGCTCCAACTCGTTTTTTAAGCGCTCTCCCTGCCGAAGATGCACCAAACCGCGCACCAAATGGGTTGTGGTTTGGATGACCGCCGCAGTGGGCATTTTGGTAACTACATCCGTGTAGAATTTTCCTTTTTCGTCATATTCAGTCGTCATGGCGATTCTCCATTATGGTCTCAAATTATTCTTCCCGTAATTTACGGGCAAGCGAGGACGTTTCTTTTGCGATTTCTTTGAAAATAAGCGTAGCCGTATCGTTGGGAAATTTTACCGTAAACGGCTGATGTTGGTTGTTTGTAAACGTGAAGTTGCCTCCCAAATAAGGCAACATAGAATTGATTTGGATTTCCAATATCTTTTCCACTTCCGCTTTGCTTAATCCTTCCAAGCCGACTGCGCGGTTAAGTAGCGTGTAAATCGAATCCGCATTTACGCCTTTGTTTTGGAGATAATCCAGCAGGGTTCTCGTCATGGATACGGCGCTAAGGTCTGTGCTGACCACCATCGTCACGAGGTCGGCGTTTTGAATCAACGGCAGGGTGATTTTGGAAAGCGAACGCCCAATATCCACCAAGACGTAATCATAAAACGGTTTCAATGCGGCGACAATGTCCCGAATGCGTCCTACTTTAAGACGGTTGCTACTTTCGGGATCAGGCGAGCCAGCCAATAAATGGAAACGCCAAGTCTTAATCTCCACTAATTGGTCGCGGAGAAATTCAGGGGTCGTCTCAGTAGACGGCGTTTCCGTAATCGTGACAATGTTCTGCGTTCCTTTATAGCCAACGATAGGCGCAATCGAGCCGATGGGTAACACGAGGTCAAGAACGGCAACGCGCGCTTCGGGTTGGCTCTGCGAAATATTCATGGCGATATTCGCGCACAAAGACGATGTGCCAACCCCGCCCTTCGCGCTTAAAAAGACAATCAACAAACCGCCTTGCTTCATTGTCGCTTTTTGCATTCCAAACAGACGATTAATCGTTTCATTAAGCATGGAAACAGTCTGCCCGGATTTCGTAATATATTCATTGAACCCTGCGTCCAAGCAAGCCTTCATACGCGCGACGCTGGAATCGGCGGTTAAAGCGATGAGGGGCATGTTCGCCGTGCGCGGATCTCGCCTCAATTTACGAGCGATCTCTTCGCCCGCAAGGTCGGGGACTGTCGGGTCAATGATTGTCACATCCGGGCGGTCGCGCCACGCATAAATCAAACCTTCCTTGCCCGAACCAGATTGAATGACTTCGTATTTTTGATCTGTCAGGTTGCGAGCGATAAAATTGCGACTGGCGACGTCGGCGTCAACAATCAAGATTTTCTTTTCAGGCATTTTAGATTGTCTCTAAAAAAATTACGTTTCATTGGGCGGCATGAGGTAGCCCAACCCGGAACGAGTAACGATATGGCGCGGGCTATGCGCGTCTTCCTCTAGCTTTTGACGTAGGCGAGCAATGCTCACCCATAAAATTTCTTTATCGGTTTTGTATTCCACGCCCCAGACGCTGGTGAGCAATTCTTCCGAAGAGAGGATCTTGCCGATATGATGCGCGAATTGGAGCAACAGGCGATATTCGGTCGCCGAAAGCGAAACGGGCTCGTCGCTGACCCACACTTCGGCGCGCGCGAAATCAATTTTCAAGTTGTCGTGCGTAAAGAAACGCGCCTGCCCGACTTCCGCAGGAGGTTGCGCGCGCCGCAACACAGTGCGCACGCGCGCCAGCAATTCAGTCGCCGAGAAGGGTTTTACCAAATAATCGTCCGCGCCCAAGTCTAATCCGCGCACACGATCCTGTTCTTCGCCGCGCGCGGTCAAAATCACAATCGGCACGTTCGAGAATTCGCGCAGACGCTGGCAGACGCCAAAACCGTCCAAACGCGGCATCATCACATCCAACAAAATCAGGTCAATCGGTTGCGCCGAGAAGACGTCCAACGCTTGTACGCCGTCTTGCGCGACGACCACTTCATAGCCTTCTGTGCGTAAATTCGCCTCTAAAAGGCGCAGGTAACGAGGTTCGTCGTCCACAATCAAAATCCGTTTAGCCATTACGATCTCCTTGCGACAAAATGAATGATTAAATCTTTTGTTCGATGGGCAATTCAATAAAAAAGGTTGAGCCTTTGCCTAACGCCGACTCGACCCAAATATTACCATGATGCGCCATAATGATTTGCTTGCAGATGTATAACCCCAATCCCGTGCCGGCGACGGGGCGCTCACCGGGTACGCGATAGAAACGCTCAAAAAGAAAGGGGAGATATTCTGCGGAAATGCCCTCGCCGTGGTCGGCGACCGTGACGCGCACTTTATCCGCAACGGCGCGCAGGGCAATAACCAGCTCGGAATTCGACGCGTACTTAATGGCGTTGCCTAAAAGGTTCTCGAAGACTTGCGAAAGCCGCGTACCGTCTCCCTGAATGGGCGGAGTAGGCTGAAAATCAAAAACGATTTTCAAATCGGGGAAGTGCGTATGGATGCGCGTCGCGACGTCGCGCGCCAGCGCGTCCACGCGCACGGGAGAAAATTTGAATTGCAACGTCTTGCTGTGCAAACGCGCCGACTCAAGCATGTCTTCGATTAATTTCGCCAAACGGTCTGATTCTTCGTCAATAATGGTTAAGAATTCGCGTTGGGTCGCCGCGTCCCAAACGGTGTCCTGACGCAACAGGCTGGTGCTGTATCCTTTAATAAAACCAAGCGGCGTGCGCAATTCATGCGAGATGGTGGAAACAAAATCGTCTTGCAAGCGCATTTGGCTTTGCACGGAATTCAACTCGGCGCGCGCCTTTTGCAGCTCATTGCGTTCGATCAGCGCGGAAGCCCAGAACGCGTGCAAAGACGCGATTTGAATATGCTCTTCAGAATATTCCGGTCCGCCAAAACGAACAAACACCAACGCGCCGCGCAGCTGGAAACCGAGATATAACGGCAGTCCTAAAAGATGCGCCAAACCTAAACGTCCCTTGCCGACGCCGTCTTGCTTTGGCGCTTGCATAATCATTTGTTTTTTTTCAATCACATCGTTGGCGACGCTTTCCCCCCATGCGGCGTCGGCTCCGGCTGTTTTCTCGCGTCCCACCGCGCGCGCGTAAGCGACCTCGATCTTTTGGGTGAGCGGGTCTTCAAGGTAAATCGCCGCGTTGTCAAAAACAAAAGAACCGCGCAAAGACGCAAACAGCGCGTCTAACGCGGCTTTCCAATCTTGTTTTTGTTGCATCTCTTGAAAAACGCCGTGTAAAAAAGAAAGAGTCGCCGCATCCATGATTAATCGCGCACCGCCAACAACGGAAATTTAAATACGGAGCCTTTTCCTTCCACAGATTGAACGTCCAACAACGAGCCGTGCGCCTCCACGATTTGACGCACCAACGAAAGCCCCAAGCCTGTGCCACCGTAATGTCGCGTGGAGGAACCGTCCAGCTGATGAAACGGCTCGAACAATTCTTTGTAGCGACTCGTCGGAATGCCAATGCCCGTATCCGTGACGGAGACGAGGACGAGATTGTTGCCTTCCTCTTTGAGCGCGATCTCCACGCTTCCGCCGGACGGGGTGAATTTGATGCCGTTATCGAGCAGCTGGTTCATCGCCCAGCTGATTTTCTCAGGGTCGGCTTGCACCATCGGGATAGTGTCGGGGGCAATCGCCTTGACTTTTACGCCGCGTTCATCCGCTTTGTTCGCGGCGGAAGCAGCCGCCAGAGACACAATTCGGCGGACGTCCACCTTGTTCAATTTCATGCTCATCTCGCCGCGCGAAGCCAGCGAGAACATGAGCAAGTCTTCGATGATGCTTTCAAGTTTTGTCGTCGCGCGTTGGCAAACTTGCAAAGCGTGGCGTTGCTCTTCCGTAATGCCGCCCAACGATTCCGCCGCCAACAATTCAATATAGCCTTTGACGTGCGTGAGCGGCGTACGCAACTCGTGCGAGATATTCGCCACAAAATTCGCTTTCATTTGGCTCAACTCTGAAAGCCGTTCAAGGGCGTCGTTCAAGTCCGCAGTGCGTTCTTTGACGCGTTGCTCAAGATTGCGATACGACGATTGCAACGCGGAGCGCAATTGAATCAGTTGCTCGGTGATTGCTTGATCAATCGTATCGCGATCAAGCAGGTTTAGATCCATCAACGCCTGACCGAGCAAATACGATTTGCCTTTTGTAATTTGCTCCTGCTGGTAAACAAGCGCCTTCTGCAAGTCGCCTTCAGCGATCAATCCTTTTTGGACGATGTATTCGCCCAAACGCGGAATCAGCATTTCAGGGGCAAGTCTCGGAATGTTTTGCGTCATGTTTTTGTAAATCCTGACTTATTGTAATACCAATTCTCGGTTTTCAATCGTTGCGCGGACATTGCCATTTCGCCCTGAATTAACTCCCTTCCCCCTGCGGGGGAAGGGCTGGGGATGAGGGCGAATTTAGCGCTACTTTCGGCGTTACGCTAATTTTTCCAGAAGCGCGTCCAGCTCTTCATCGGAATAATAATAAATGGTGACCGTGCCGCCTTTTTTGCCGTGCTTCAACGCGACCTTTGTGCCGAGACTGCTTTGCAGACGTTTTTCGACGTCGTGCAAATTTGCATTGCGAGTTGGTTTTTTCGCTTGAGTTGGCTTCTGCCCAGAAAATTTCCGCGCCAGTTCTTCGGTTTGGCGCACGTTCAACGAGAGATTTAACACCGTTTGCAAAATGGAGGCTTGCGCCTTGTGCGTGGATAAAGCCAACAGCGCGCGCGCGTGACCTTCGGTGATTCTGCCGTCCACCAACGCTTGTTTGACGGCGTCGGCGAGTCCGAGCAAGCGCAAAGTGTTTGTGATTGCCACGCGGCTTTTGCCGACGCGCTTCGCAACCGCTTCATGCGAGAGGCTAAACTCTTCGACAAGTTGACGATAGGCTTCGGCTTCTTCCATCGCATTCAAGTCCGCGCGTTGGACGTTTTCAATCAGCGCGACTTCCAACATCTCTTGATTATTCGCTTGTCGCACAACGACGGGGACCGTTTTCAATCCCGCGCGTTGCGAAGCCTGCCAACGGCGTTCGCCCGCGATGAGGATGAACGTCCCGTCCGCTTTGGGCGCGACAATCAACGGCTGAATGACTCCATGCTCGCGGATGGACGCGGCTAATTCTTCCAACTCGCCTTCGTGAAAATGAACGCGCGGCTGACGCGGATTCGGCGTGATGGCAGTCACCGCCACTTGTTGAAGCCCGCCCGCGTGAACATGCGGAGAAGCGGACGGCGGAGTCTTCCCTGTGGGGATGAGCGATTCTAATCCTTTGCCTAAACCTGTTCGTTTGGTCATCATCTTATTTTACCTTCACCCCGTCCCCCGCCAACAACTCTTTCGCCAAAGCTTCATACGCCGTCGCGCCGACGGAGTGGGGCGCGTACGCGGAGATGGGCAAGCCGTAAGAGGGCGCTTCCGCAAGGCGAACGTTGCGCGGGATAATACTCTTAAATACCTGCTCTGGGAAATGCTTGCTCACTTCCGCCACGACGTCGGCGGAGAGATTGGTGCGGCTATCGAACATGGTCAACGCGACGCCGCGCACAATCAGTTCAGGGAAAAGATGCGAGCGTACGCGCTCAATCGTCTGCGTGAGTTGCCCTAAGCCTTCGAGCGCGAGATATTCGCATTGCACGGGAACAATTACGCCGTCCAACGCCGCCATTAAACCGTTGACGGTTAAGAGCCCCAGCGAGGGCGGGCAGTCGATCAAAACATAATCGTAGCGATCCGCAATTTGCGTCAACGCTTTGCGCAGACGAGATTCGCGCGCGAGTTCGTCCACCAGTTCCACTTCCGCGCCCGCCAGCGAGGGCGAAGACGGGAGCAAAGATAAATTCAAACGCTCGTTGAGCAAAACATAAGCGGCGATATTTTCATCGCCAAGCAAGGCTTCGTAGACTCCGCCCGCCACGTTTAGTTTATCCACGCCCAAACAAGACGTGGCGTTGGCTTGCGGGTCTAAATCCACCACCAGCGCGCGCTGACCAAGTTGCGCCAGATACGCGCCGAGATTAATCGTCGTCGTGGTTTTGCCGACGCCGCCTTTTTGATTCATAAGCGTATAAATCCGCGTCACGAAAGGACCTCCATGAAACTTGCTTCGATTTCTTGCGGGGTGGGAATTCCGTTTAACCCCATGCGCGTCACCGAATACGCGGCGAGGCGAGTCGCAAAGCGGGCGGCTTCCCACGGGTCGCGGGTGGAATACAGCCGCGCAAAAAACGCCGTCGCAAAAATATCGCCCGCGCCCGTTGAATCAATTTCATCCACCGCCGGCGGACGAAAGCGGCGGCGATCGCCATTCCAATACAAGACCGCGCCCGCCGCGCCTTCCGTCAGACAAAGGATGCGCGTTCGTTGCGCCATTTCTTCGACGAGTTCGGCACTGCCCCCTGCGGGCAAGTCGCGGTTGACGTCTTCCGCGCTCAACACCACAACCCCCGCGCGATTCAACGTTTGTTCATTGTTATCCCAACGACATGAGGAGACTTGCCCCGTTTCGTCCCACGCGCGCAACCAACCTTGCGGGGTGACGCCCAGCAACGAGGCGGATAGATTTTCCGCCAGTGAAGAATCCAATTCTTGGGCGATGGGCGCGAGGTGAATGATCGCGGCGCTACGCCAAACCTGCGGGATGTGATCCAATAAAAGCGGCGCGGCTTGATGGCGAATAATTTGTTTGCGTCCATTTTCTGTTTTTATATTTTCAAAAGTGGAACTATGTTCAGCGGGAACGTTCACGATGGGAATTCCATCCAATGCGCTCAAAGACAAATCAGCGCCCGATGAAGTGACAATTCCCACGCGCAACCCCAACGCCCACGCCGTCAACGCGGAGTAAGCGACCGTCCCGCCAAGTTGGTTTCCCTGCGGCGCAACGTCCGCCGCGACATGTCCGACGACGAGATAATCTACGGGTTGAAGCGAGACGAGTTCAAGCATGGGGCGAATTATACCGTTGAATGAAAGCGACAGCCGCCTTTAGGCGACTGTCGCTTTTTTTACTTTTCTATCTCATCTATAAACTTCTTCGCGTCGTTAGATAGGACTTACGCAAGACGCTCCCTCATCCCCAACCCTTCCCCCGAAGGGGAAGGGAGTCCCCTCTCCCTACGGGACGCGAAGCGGCTAGGGTGAGGGCGCGAGCATTTAGTCTTGCGTAAGTCCTATTAGATATTGACGACGCTTCAAATACAGAACGACAAATTGCCTTTTCTTGTTTAAGGAGATTGCGTGGCAGGCAAACCGCCTTCGCCCGAGCCAGCCGGGTGGACGACGACGCCTTTAGCGATTGGTTGAGCGCTGGACGACGACGGGTCGCGCGGCGCAATAATCGTTACTAACGAGCCAACAGCGAGTTCCCCCGCGCGTTCTTTAGGGAGAATTTTTGTGTCGCCCGACAGCGAGAAAACGTATGTATTGCCGTCGCGCGCCTGTATGGCGATACTCGCGCCTGCTGAATATTCCGTCACCCAACCGACAACATGGGAGCGAGTCGGTTTAGCGGGGATCACGACAATCATGCGGGCGATTAATGCCCCGCTTTCATCGCGCAACGCTTGAACGGTTGCCGTCATGCCAATCTGGATGGAGGCGGCGGTGGCGTCTTTTAGGTTCGCAACTTTGACGCGCGTTTCAGGACTCAAACCAACCGTTATAGAAGAGCCGTCTTTAAGCGTAAGCGTGACGCTGGCAGAATCTATATTCGCGATGACGCCTTTGTAATGTTCGGGTTTTCCATGCGTTGTCTTCGGTTGTTTTGAATGCTCCGCCCCATTGGCGCCCGGCGTACTGGGAGGTCCGCCGGCTGGCGTCGGATGCGGCTTTTGGGTTGGTTTTGCCAAGGGCGCATTGACGCCCGCGCTGGCAAACGCTTGCGTTGTGACAACGAACAATAGCGTTGCCGCGGCAAGCGCGATAAGGCTTCGTTTTAGATTCATGATTTACTCCTTATGGTTCATACGTTACGGTCAAAGTAAACGCAACTTCGTTTCCAGAGAGATCGCTGGCGACGAATTCAAGCGCGTTGGGTCCCTCTTCCAAATTGACGGGGATATTAAAAGATTGGTCGGCGGAGACAACGTAAACTTCATTATTTAAACTAATGACCGTATCCGCTGGCGCTTGACCAGCGACAACGATTTGCGCCGTTTGAACGACCGCCTCGTCTGGCGGAGAAAATACATGCACCCACAAAGTCCCATTTTTGTATTCCGTAAAAGCCTGATTGTTGGCGACAGTTGGGGGAGGAGACAGAGGGGATGGGATTATTGTTTCGGCGACAGGCAACGCTGTGATTGCCGCTGGCGGCGGCGGCGCAACAAAGGTTGGCGGATTTGCAACGGGCGACGAGATCGCAACGGGATTTGTAGGCAGAAACGCGCAAGCCCATATTGAAATCGCAAGCGCGAAAATCGCGATGCGTGAACGTATAGATTTCATGAATGTATTATATTCTTTTCGAGCCTTTCATGTAATCCATCGGCTCGACAAAACTGATAAGACATGAATACAAACCAGACGATTAAGTAACGCTCGCTGAAACAATTCGCGCGGGACCGCCGACGCCGGCGACGAGGACTTCGCTCACGTCAGGCAGCTCGCTCAAACGCTTCTGAATAGTTTTAGCGTATTCTGAAAGACAGATCACATGAACGTTCGCGCCCGCGTCGACAGTGTAGGCGGCGGGCAATCCGCTGGCGCGCCATTCGCGCACCGCGTGAAAAATCCCAATCGTTGCGGCTTGCCAATACATCAACGGCGGAGCGGACGTCAGCATAACGGCGTGCATCATATCCGAGTCGAGTTCGATGATCTTCGCAAGCGCTTCAAAATCTTTGTTGAGAAGCGCGTTGCGACAAAGTTCCAACCGACGCGGCGCATCCGCCACGCGCGCGTTTTGCAAAGGACTTGTCCCTGCGACAGCGTGCCCCTCCGTAGAGCCTGTCTTTTTATGCGTCGCGTTGACGACGGCAACGCAGTCCGTCAAATTCCAATGCTCGGGCGGCGCGATGGAAAAGGCGAACGAGTCCGCGTCGCTGGTTCCCGCTTGCCATTCGACAAATCCCGTTGGAATGGAACGCGCGGCGGAACCCGACCCGCGTCGCGCGAGGCGCGATAACTCGGCTTCGCTCAAGTTTAATCCCGCCGCTGTGGAAGCCGCCAAAGCCAGCGCCGCAAACGCCGCCGCCGAAGACGCAATGCCCGCGCCAGATGGAAAATTGTTTTCGCTGGTCGCTTCCGCTTTTTCTTTGATCTTCGCCATTTCGCGCACAAGGTCGAGGATGGACGAAACGCGCTCCAAACTTTTTCCCGTCTCGGCGCGGTTGTTGACGACTAGCGAATCGTTTGCGGATGAATTAAAGGCAACCGTCGTGCGCGTGAAAAGCCCGTCGAGATTCATGGAGATGGAGCCGTTGACAGGGAGACGCAAGACGGCGGCGCGATTACCCCAATATTTGATAAAGGCGATGTTGGGATGAGATTGCGCGGTGGATATGGTCATGGGCAAAGTTTATCATGGAGAAGCGCATAAAAAAACAAGGCAACCGTAAAGTCTGCCTTGTTCTGGTTTCCATGCGCTGTTTGGTTTGCCGTGACGCCGATAATTTTCACGACGCGAGAGTCGCTCCGCTCGCCTTTAGGTCAAATCCATTGGGCCAGATTGTGTCTGGATTATATGTAGCGTCGCTGAGGTCAACGCCGCTTAAGTTCGCCCCGCTCAAATTCGTCCCGCTTAAGTTCGCCCCGCTCAAATTAACCTCGCTCAAGTCCGCCCCGCTTAAGTTCGCCTTGCTCAAGTCAGATTTGCTCAAGCTTGCTTTGCTGAGGTCAACGTCGCTCAAATCGGCGTTGCTCAAAATAGCGCCGCCCAAATTCGCCCCGCTCAGGTTCGCTTTGCTGAGGTTCGCCCCATTCAAATTCGCTTGTTTCAGATAAGCGATGTTCAAGTCCGCCTCGCTCAAGTTCGCCTCGCTTAAGTTTGCCTTGTTCAAATAAGATTTGCTCAAGCAAGCGTTATTCAAGTTGGCGCCGCTGAGATTCGCGTCGCTCATATCCGCCCGGCTCAAGTCGGCTTTGCTCAAGTCGGCTTTGCTGAGGTTGGCGTTGATTAAGCCAACCTTGCTCAAATTAGCGCCGCTCAAATTAGCGCCGCTCAAGTTCGCCTTGCCCAAATCAGATTTACTCAAGTCCGCGCCGCTTAAGTCGGCTTTGCTGAGATTAAACTCGCTCAAGTAAAACTCGCTCAAGTTAAGCGTGGACTGGTCTTTAGCCTTTCCGTTAATTAGGTGATTGATTTCTGCTTGCGTTATTTTTTTCATGGATGGGCGCCGCCTTCAATACGATGAGATACGCTTGTTTTACAAACGTGAAAACATTATACTCTTGATAAATAAGCGGGGCAAGCCGTCGGCTTGCCGCCCTTTTGCCTTGCAATCGTCATATTTTTTAGCGCGCGCTGAAAGATCCGCTCAACGGCGGGTTTTTATTTTTATTTGCAAAATCGCCTCGCGAAAAATTCCCAAGCCAAATAGATTCAAAACGCTTGAAACTAAAATGTTCATGCGCTTCAACGCGGCGGGCGGATGAATGAACAGCGCTTTCATCCACGCGGAGATGGCGGCGGCGGGTTGATTGCCGTCGAGCAGATAACGCGCGTCTACTCGATGGGCGGCGGCGGTGGCGCGATTTGAGACGCGCGATAGGGCGGATGCGAGACTGGGTTCAGTTTTCGCCCAATCCAAAATGCGAAAGGCTTCGCGCCCGAACTCCGCCGCCTTTGCGCGATTCTTCGCTTCGGCGTGATGCCGCGCCGCCGCCCACGTTTGATTGACGCGCAATATTTTTCCTTGTTGCGCGACGCGAATCCAAAGATGATGGTCGAGCATAAAATGAAAAGCAAGATTAAGTCCGCCCGCTTTTTCGAGCGCGGCGCGGCGCATAAACACGGCGGGCTGTCCGATGATTTGAAAGCAAAGCAAATCTTCCAAAGTCAGTTGCGAGTAATTCAACGCGTTGAACGTATTTCCGTTTTCGTCCACTGAAAGCATGTTCCCATAAACCAAAACGACGTCGGAATTTTCTTCAAAGGCTTTCACCGCCGCGCTGACCGCGCCCGACAAATAATAATCATCCGAATTCAGCCACGCGATAATTTCGCCCGTCGCTTTGGCAAAGCCTTTGTTGATGGCGTCCGCTTGTCCCGCGTCTTTTTCTGAAACCCAATATGCCAATTTATTTTCATGCTTTTTTATAATTTCAACGCAACCGTCCGTCGAAGCGCCGTCAATGACGATGTATTCAATTTGCGGGTAATCTTGATTTAAAACGGAAAGCATCGTTTGTTCAAGATACGCGGCTTGGTTGAACGAGGGGGTGATGATGGAAACGAGAGGCATAATGGGACGCGGATAAACGCGGAGAACGCGGATTTTTACTTATTTATCCAAGTCTGGGTTTTGCGCGAATTGTCAAAAACTTTTCGGCGAAATTCAGGCTTGGCGCCAAAATTTATCAACAAGCCGACTTCGTAGGGAGTTGCACGCAAATAGTTTAGCAATTGCGCTTCGTGCTCTAGCAATAAACGCGAAACCGCTTTCAACTCGACGATTACCAAATCATTGACCAATAAATCGGCAAAATACTCTCCGACGACTTGATTTTGAAAATGCACGACGATTTTGGCTTGCGCCTCGATTTTTAATCCCAAAGAAGTTAAAGCGATAACCATCGCGTTTTCGTAAACTTTTTCCAAAAAGCCGTAACCCAATTGCGGATAAACGATTTTAAAAAAGGCGTGAAGAATTTTGTCGGTAATATCTTTATGCTTGAGGTCGGCAAGGTTATTCAGCATAATAAACTCCGCGTTATTCCGCGCTCGTCCGCGTCCTATTTCTTTAAATTATATAAAATATACCCGTCGCCTTTTGAAGCGATGGGGAGCGCGTCTAATATTTTTTTCAACGCGGGTTGTTTGTCTAATTGGTTAAACGACGTGACCAGAAAATAATCTTTGCCGTCGGTTAACTCGCCGAAGCGTTTTGAGAAATCCACGTTGCCGTTGCGGACTTCGGCTAAGTCGGTGGTGTAGGGCCAGAGCGTCACTTTGCGCCAGCCGAAAAACATCAGGCGATAACCGTAATCTTGCGTGAGACCAATCACTTTGGCATCGACGGGAATAGCAACGCCGATATGATTCCAAAACGCGGGTTCGTGACGAAAATTCTCCGCGACCAAAATGGAACGCGCGATATAGGCTTGATAGCCGACCGCGAGAATCAGCGCCGCGAGAAACGCGCCGCGCCAAACGGGACGTTGAGATTCGGCGTATTCCAAAAGCGGATTCAGCGCTACGGATAATCCCAGCGCGATGATGGGCGTCAGTTGAATATGATAATAACTGTGGGTGTACATTTGAAACGGCAACGTGAGTCCGTATAAAAGATAGCCAATCCACAAACTAATCAACAGCCAGCGCAAACGCGGCGGCGCGAGCAACGCCCCGCAGACGCTGAGAAAAATTAACGCCAACCCGAAAATGCTCCCGATGAACGATAACCAATGAGCGTAAAAACTGGCGCTGGTAATTAGCTTGATAAGCGCCACTGTCCACGCGAAAAAATATTCGGTGGAGCGTCCGTCGTTGAGGAGTATGTAAAAAATTAGCGCGGGCGCAACCATAATCAACGCCATTGCCCAAACTTGTTTTGATTTCCAAAAATCTTTTTTGAGCGTGAATAAAACCAGCGCAATCGCCGCCGCGCCGACGAAGAAGGCAATTACGATTTTTACAAAGGTTGCGAGACCGAGAAAGAGGGCGGCGAGAAGCGCCCATTTCCAAGTTGCCCTCACCCCTAGCCCCTCTCCCTCAGGGAGAGGGGAAACGGATTCAGACCAACGATAGAGAAAATAAATTCCAACGACAAACGCGGAAGTCATTAGCGGGTCGGGTTGGAAGGAACGGCTGGCTTGCACGGAAAAGGGGAGGATTAAATAATAAGTCAGCGCTATCAACCCCGCGTTAAGAGAGACCGCGCGACGCGCAAGGTCAAATAACGCGACGCTGGATAAAATCCAAAATAGAGTCGTCCAAATCCGCGCGACGATGAAATTTTCTCCGCCTGTGACAAGATAAGTAATTGCGACAATCGTTTCAATAACGGGCGGCTCGTATTTGCCGACGGCGTTAGCAAAAGTAGCCGCGAGGTCGCGTTGCTCGGACGTCGCGGAGGGGAGCATGGAATAATAAATATCACGCGCCACCAACGAGTTGCGAAGCTGGCGCGAGGGTTGAAAATCCAGCGGCGGGTCGGTGACGTCGAGGAGGCGGAGGAAGACGCCGAGGGTAAGGAGAAGGATGAGGGTGAGGCGAGGGGACATGGTTGGAGGTTTAAAGTTTAAGGTTTAAGGTTGAAGGTTCTAACTTGCGACCTTTGACCTTCGACCTTCGACTAGAAGAGTGAATTGTAGTCGGCTTTTGGAAAGATGGTTAGCTTGCCGCCGATGGTGGCGTCGAGAATTTCGCGTCCTGCTTTTTGATAGGCGTCGCGCGCAAGAGCATAACCGATTTCAGAAGTATCGAGGTCGGGCAGTTGCCATTTGTAGCCTTTGCCAAAATAATTCGGCGCGAAGTGATTCGGGTCGTCGCCTTGCGATACGACGGTTTTATTCGCTTCGCCTTTCGCGAAGCGGGTGAAGTTGTGGTCAACGCCAATTAAAATAATTTGCTGAAAGCCCATGTGAAAAGCAAGTTGAAGCGCAACGTTGGTGACGGTGGCGCCTTCCCAAATTCGTCGGCGGGCGTCGGGGGTGAAGCGGGGGCTTGTGTAGGAGGTGTAAAGAAATGTTGGAAGGTTGAAGGTTGAAGGTTGAAGGTTTATGAAATGACGATGCGAACGCCATGCTAAAAACTTTGGCATGGGGAGCGCGAGAATGTCTTGATTGAATTGCTCAATCACGAGGTCGTTGGTCGCGCAGAAATAGGTGGTGTGAAATCCGAGTTCGGGGAATAAAAGATAGATGCGATTCATCCCGAAGGTAATTTCGTTTTTGAGTTTGGATAGGTCGGTTTGTTTGAGGCTGGGTCCGTTGCCGATGATGAAAGCGCGTTTGCCTTTGTGAATATCTTTTAATTCCGCGAGTCGTTTTATGCTTTCGCGTCGCCATGGATGAAAATATGCGGCAGGCAATTGCGGAATGCGACGAACGCCGTCGTAAGCGTTGCGGGCGAGTTGGAGGAGGGGAGCGGGAAGGGTGGATTTGAGGGTTTGCATGAAATGCGTAATTGGTAAATGGTAAATGTAGGAAATAGGAATTTATTTTACCTTCATGTCAAAGTGTACTTTACCGTTAGGAAAAGTCAAGCATAATTTATTTCCGCCGGTCAAGTTGCGCCTCCGCTCAACGTAATAGACCAACGCAACGCGCCGTCCATGTAGCATGACTTTAGGACGCATCGCTTTTCTTGGCTCAGGCGAAACATCTCTCGCGGGGGGACGAATCTTTGAGACGTTGGCGCGCTTCATCGCTGACCCGTTGCGGGTTGCCATTCTCGAAACGCCAGCGGGCTTCGAGTTGAACGCTTCTCTCGTTGCGGGGCGCGTCGCGGAGTTTCTCCAATCTCGTTTGCAAAACTATAAACCGCGCATTGACCTCATTCCCGCGCGCAAAAAAGGAACAGAGTTCAGCCCCGATAATCCTGAAATTTTAAAACCGTTATTGCAAGCCAACCTCATCTTTATGGGACCCGGCTCTCCAACTTACACCGTGCGTCAATTGCGCGGAACGCTGGCGTGGGACGTTATCCGCGCGCGGCACCGACAAGGCGCGACATTGGTCTTCGCCTCCGCCGCGACCATTTCCGTCGGCGCGTGGGCGTTGCCCGTTTATGAAATTTACAAAGTGGGAGAAGACGTCCACGCCAAAGCGGGCTTGGATTTATTTTCCGATTTTGGCATGAACGTCTCTTTTGTCCCGCATTGGAACAACGCCGAAGGCGGCATTGACCTCGACACAAGCCGTTGCTTTGTCGGCTTGGAGCGTTTTGAGCAATGGCGAAAATTATTGCCCGCTGAAAATATTATCGTCGGCTTGGACGAACATTCGGGCGTCATTATGGATTGCGAAAAAGATATGTGCGACGTGCATGGCGTTAGTTCCGTAACCGTGCTGAAAAATAAAAGCATGGATATTCACCCCGCCGGCGCGAGTTTTTCCTTGGGCGAGTTGGGCGACTGCGTCGCGCCTGCTCCGCTTGAACAAGGAATCCGCCCCGAAGTATGGGAGCTGTTAAATAACGTATCCACAGAAGAGGAAAATCCGCCCGCTGAAGTTTTGAGTCTGCTTGAACAACGCCAGCAAGTTCGCGCGAATAAAGACTTCGCCGAATCGGATCGGTTGCGCGACGCCATCTCCACGTTGGGGTGGACGGTGCAGGACGACAAAGAGGGGCAAAAGTTAATTAAATCATAGCGGGTTTTTCATCCTATATCTGTCCAAAAAAGTTTTAAGGCGAGTTAATATACGACGCTTGCGCTAATCAGGTCAATATCGAAATCTTGTCAAGATATTCTTCCAATCTCTCAACCGCCTGCGGAAGATTCTTTCTGCCGAGACCTACTCTAAAATGATTTTTAAAATCGCCGTACATGGAACCGGGGAGAAGTAGAACGCCCGCCTTTTTTACAAGGTCGTCGCAGAAGGTTTCGGCGGCGCCTTTGAGCCAGCGCGGAAATCCCATTGTGCCAGCTTGCGGACGAACCCACGCGAACAAGTCGGCGCGTCGAGTAAAGAGGTCGTCCATTACGGTTAGGTTGCGTTTGATGATTTCAAGATTGCGCTCGGCTAATTTGACGCGCTGGCGCATGGCGACTTCCGCAAGAAACTCGCTCGGCGCGGAGTTGCAAATCGTGGTGTAGTCTTTGAACGACGCCATGCTTTCATAAATCGTTTTATTTCGCGTCGCAATCCAGCCGATGCGCAAGCCGGCGAGTCCATACGTTTTAGACAAAACGCCAAGCGAAACGGCATGTTCGCCGTAATCGCACGCGGCGGGAAGACGAGTCGCCGGGTCGTATTCGGATTCGCGGTAGACTTCGTCGGAGAAGAGCAGTAAATTTTTTTCTTGCGCGAATCGATTCAACGCGTCGAAATCCGCGCGGGGCATGAGGTAACCGGTCGGGTTGTGGGGGACGTTGACGACAATCGCTTTTGTATCGCGGCGGACAAGACTCCGCAACTCGTCCAGATTGAGCGCCCAATTGTTTTCTTCGCGCGCTAACCAAAGACTTACCGAACACCCCATCCCTTTCGCCACTTCGCTCAACGATTGATAACCCGGCGCGTGGACAACGACATGATCGTTTTCATTCAACATGGAACGCATGAAAAGATAAATCGCCTCGCCCGCGCCTGTGTGAACGAGAATATGTTCAGGTTGCAGGTTGGCATAGAGCGCGCAAATCTCTTGGCGCAAAGCGCGGCTTCCCTGCGACTCGGAATAACCCAGCCACGCTTGCTGAAGTTTTTCCGCCGCGCCTTCTTCAAAAGCAAGCAAGTCCGCGATGGACATGGATTCGCAATCCGAAGCGCAGAGCAAAAACTCCGTGTTGAATTCGTATTTGGCGAAATAACGTTCGAGTTTGAATGGAGGCAGTTGCATGGGGGGGCGCAGTTATCAGTTATCAGTTATCAGTGGTCAGTGGTCGGTAGTCTATCTTGTTTTTCTTGATTGGACAAGTTTGGAATGTATGCCGCTTGCGCCTAGCGTAAATGTAGGCGTCTGTGGTTAAATAGAGCCATGATAGCAACCCTTCGCGGAGAAATCTCCCAAATTGAAGATAACGCTCTCGTCGTTGAAGTTGGCGGCGTGGGATTACGAGTCTTTGTCCCGGCGCCGTTGCGCGGGCGCGTGAAATCGGGCGAAGCGATATTTCTGTTCACCCATCTCGTCGTGCGCGAAGACGCGCTGATGCTCTACGGCTTTGAAGCGCAAGCAGACCGCGAGCTTTTCAACACGCTTCTCGGCGTAGATGGAGTCGGTCCCAAAGTCGCGTTGTCCGTTTTATCCACCCTGACGCTGGACGCCGTGCAACGCGCCGTCTTCGCCGACGAAGCCGACGCATTGAGTCGCGTCCCTGGCGTTGGCAAAAAGACCGCGCAAAAAATCGCGTTGCATCTCAAAGACAAACTCAAGCCCGCCGACGCGCTCTCCAAACTCGCCGCCCTATCCGACGCCGACAGCGAAGTTCTCGCCGCGTTGACCTCGTTAGGCTACTCGGTGGTGGAAGCGCAAACCGCGCTCCAATCCATTCCCAAAGACGCGCCCGACGACGCCGGCGAAAGACTAAGGTTGGCGCTGGGATATTTTAAATAAGTCGTGCGCCCTCACCCTAACCCTCTCCCGCAGGGAGAGGGGATTAACTCCCTTCCCCCTTTGGGGGAAGGGCTGGGGATGAGGGCGAATTTGAAAAATAAGGGGCGCTCGGAGGAAACATGACCGAAAAAAAAATCCGCGTATTAGTCGCCAAGCCCGGTTTGGACGGGCATGATCGCGGCGCAAAAGTTGTCGCGCGCGCCTTGCGCGACGCCGGCATGGAGGTGATTTACACCGGCTTGCGTCAAACCCCCGAAATGATCGCCGAAGCCGCGCTTCAAGAAGATGTGGACGTGGTCGGGCTTTCTATTCTTTCGGGCGCGCACATGGCGTTGACTCCGCGCCTTTTGGAATTGCTCAAAATCAACGGGCAAGCGAACGTAAAAATTTTTATCGGCGGCATCATTCCCGATGAAGATATGCTTCTGTTGAAAGAAATGGGCGTAACCGAAGTCTACGGTCCCGGCGCCAACACAGACGACATTATTCGCGCCGTGAAACTGTCGGTGGCGGGATGATGTGCCGTAAAATCAAACGCTTATGTTCAGGACTTTCGCGCAGTCAGCGTTAGAGCACGCCGACTGCGCTAGAAATATTTTTTGAGCGTAATCGGCGCTCTCTTGCGCCGATTTTTTAGAAACAAGCGAAAGTCCTGATATTTTTAAAGTTGTCGAGGTATATCTAATGGCTACGCTTCATATCTCAGAAGAACTGGTTGGCGATATAAAAGAAGAAGCCGCATTGCGCGGAATTAGCGTGGAAGAATATTTGCGTTCGGCGGTTAAACGCGCTCGGCAATTAAACGCGCGCCAGAAAATTGAACGGGAGCAGGCGTGGTGGCTTGCTTTGCCGTTAAATAAACGCGCGCGCTATGAAGGCGAATTTGTCGCTATCCATAATAAAAAAATAATTGACCATGATAAAGACAAGACGGCGCTTTATCGGCGAACGCGGGAAAAGTATGGGAAAACGCCCGTTCTTGTAATGCCTGCGGAAGGGGCGCGTGAAATTCACATTTACAGCCCTAGGATAATTCGTTAATGGAAGCGGCAAATTATAGCGATGAGTATTTTCCATCCGCGCCAGTTTTGACGGTCAGCCTCGCCGCGCCTGAAGAATCTTCAACGACTGAAGAATTTTCAGCTTTAGTGGATACGGGCGCGGACGGGACTTTTGTTCCAGCCTCCATTTTAGATAAGTTGGATTTGCCAATAGCATATATGACCAACGTAAGCGCGCATGTGGGCGGAAATTTACATCGCGCGCCAGTGTATATAGTGGACATGACCTTGCTTGGAACTATTCATTTACCGAGCGTTGAAGTAGTTGGCGACGATTGGGGAGATCGCATTATTCTCGGCAGAAATGTGTTAAACAAACTGCGAATACATTTAGATGGTCCCAATGAGACAATTAGCGTGTCGGAATAATACGCATTGAAATATACAATGACGCCTTTCCAATTCATTCTCAACGGCGACCGCCTCGCCTTATCTCGCTTGCTAACGCAAGTGGAAAATGATTCCCCCGCCGGGCGCGCCGCTTTAATTGAGTTATTTCCGCGCACGGGCAAGGCGCATTTAATCGGCGTGACGGGCGCGCCGGGCGTGGGCAAATCATCGCTCGTGAATCAACTCGTGTCGCATTATCGCAAGACGACCAAACAGCGCGTGGCGATTATCGCAGTTGACCCATCCAGCCCATTTACGGGCGGCGCAGTGTTGGGAGATCGCGTACGAATGCGCGACCTCGCGGGCGACGCGGGAGTCTTTATCCGTTCGATGGCAACGCGCGGATCGTTGGGCGGCTTGGCGCAAGCCACCGCGAACATGGCGCAGGTATTCGACGCGGCGGGATTTGAGATTGTGATTATTGAAACCGTCGGCGCGGGGCAAAGCGAAGTGGACGTCGCCCGACTCGCCCACACCACGTTGGTTGTCGAAGCGCCCGGCATGGGCGACGATATTCAATCCATTAAGGCGGGCATTCTTGAAATTGCGGATATTCTCATCGTCAACAAAGCGGATCGTCCCGGCGTGGAAAACACCGAGAAGGCGTTGAAGTCCATGCTGGAACTCGCGCATCCAACGCCGCGCATGTTTCAACATCACGGAACGACGATGAGCGTTCCCGTCCCCGAAGCGGATGCGCAAACCGCGTTGTGGATTCCTCCCGTTTTGCGGACGGTCTCCACCGAAGGCAATGGAATTGCGGAATTGGCTGAATCTATCGCGCAACATTTAGCGCATTTGAATCAAAGCGGAGGCTGGATAATGCGAGAGCGCGCCCGCCTCGAAACCGAGTTAGACGCGCTCATCCGCGCAGAGTTGATGAGTCGCTTTCGAGAAGACGTTTCGCAAAAGCAATATGATGAAGCGCTGGAGAAAATTTTGCAAAGAGATATTTCGCCGCTGGAGGCGGTTAAGGCGTTGATGAATGGCAAGGCGGTTTGAAATTTTGCGACTTCGTGGTAAAAGTGGGGATATGAAATCTCTTTCCTATCGCAACCTTCTCTGGATTCCGCCCCTCGCGCTTGCGTGTGGCGCGATTTTATCGTCCCTCCAATCAGGCGCTTGGCTCATCGGCTGGCTTGGATTTTCTTTCCTCTTTCTTCTTTCCTTTTTGATTCTTGCCTTTGCCGCAAAATGGGCTGACGGCGGAAAAACCCTTGCATGGATGATCGCGCTCGCGTTTGCCTTGCGATTTATCGGCGGCGTAACGACTTATCTCGTCTTGCCCATCAACGGCTACAAAGACGCGGACGATCAGGCGGGCTATGTTTACACCGACGCGCATCGCCGCGACGCGCAAGCCTGGGATTTGGCAAGCTCCGACAAAAGTTTGATTGGCGGCTTCAATCAAAGCTACGCTTACGATCAATACGGCGGCTTGCTCACCCTGAGCGCCTTTGTTTATCGCTATTTTTCGCCCGATGCGCATCGCCCCTTGATGTTGGTTTTGATTTCCGCATTCATGGCGGCGTTGGGTCTGCCGTTTTTGTGGAAGTCGGTTGCGCGGCAGTGGGGCGAGAAAGTTGCCCTCGCCGCGTGCTGGATTTACGCGCTGTATCCCGAAAGTATTTTAGTCGGCGGCTCCGCCATGCGCGAGCCGTACCTCATGGCGTTCAGCGCCTTTGCGTTGTGGGGATTTGTCAGCTGGCAGAATGCGGAAGAGCAACGCGGCGTCCTTAACTCGAAGTTGATCTGGCTCGCGCTTGGAATCGTGGGGATGTTATTTGTCTCGCCCGTTGTGGCGTTGGCGACGCTGATTATCCTTGGGGGCTGGATTTATTTCACCCGCGCCGACCAACCCATCTCGCGGTGGATGATTGCGGCGGCGATTTTGGTTTTTATCCTCGGACTTTTTCTGCTCTCCTCCGCATTGAATCGCAACGGCGAATTTAATTCATCATCCCCGTTGCGCGTGATTAGCGATTGGCTCAAACTGGCGGTTCAGTGGGACGTTTACCAGTTGGAACGCGGCTCAGGCTGGGTGCAAAAACTATTCGATGAAATGCCCGGCTGGTTGCGCCTACCTTTTGTTTTAGTCTATGGAATTTTTCAACCCGTCCTGCCCGCCGCATTCGTTGCGCCGACCACGCCCATCTGGCGCGTCGTTGGAATTTTGCGCGCCGTCGGTTGGTACGTCTTGGCGCCGATATTGATTCTATCTTTTGCGATGACGAGAGCTCTTCCCAAACCAGAGCGCAGATTATGGCTCTGGCTAAGTTGCGCCGTTTGGGGCTGGATCTTGTTCGCGTCCCTGCGCGGCGGCGGCGACCAATGGGACAACCCGCGTTATCGCGCGATTTTATTTTTATGGCAAGCGCTGCTTGCCGGGCAGGTTTGGGTTTGGCTCCGCGAAACGCGCAACGCCTGGTTTTGGCGCGCCATCGCGATGGAAGTCGTTTTTATTTTATTCTTTAGCCAATGGTACGCCAGCCGTTATTATCATCTCGGCGGGCAATTGCCCTTCGCGCTCATGACGGCGCTGATTCTCGTTCTGTGGGCGGCAATCCTCTGCGGGGGATTGTGGCGCGACAAAATCAAGCGCGATGGTCATAGTGTATAATCCAAAAACTAAAATCACGAGGAGTTTAAATCAATTATGCCCACTGCCCTTATCACAGGCGTCACAGGACAGGACGGTTCGTATCTTGCCGAGTTGTTGTTAAAAAAAGGTTACACCGTAATCGGCGTGGCGCGCCGTTCCAGCACCGTGACCAGCGAACGCATCGCGCATCTTTTAGACGAGATGACCATCGTACAAGGCGACTTGCACGATCAAGGTTCTTTGCTTGCGTTTCTCGAAGAATACAAACCGACGGAAGTCTACAACCTCGCGGCGCAATCTTTTGTGCCGACTTCATGGAATCAACCCGCGCTGACCGGCGACGTGACCGCCATCGGCGTCACGCGCTTGCTCGAAGCGATTCGCTTTGTCAATCCGAAGATTCGTTTTTATCAGGCTTCGTCCAGCGAGATGTTTGGCAAAGTAATGGAAGTGCCGCAAACGGAAAAAACGCCGTTCTATCCGCGCAGTCCCTACGGCGTGGCGAAATTATACGGGCATTGGATCACCATCAACTACCGCGAGTCGTTCGATATGTTTGCGACGTCGGGCATATTGTTCAACCACGAATCGCCCCGTCGCGGCGTCGAATTCGTCACGCGCAAAATCACCGACGCCGTAGCGAAAATTAAATTGGGACAAGCAAACGAGTTGCGACTGGGCAATCTCGAAGCGCAACGCGATTGGGGCTTTGCCGGCGATTACGTTGAAGCGATGTGGCTCATGCTCCAACAAGACCAACCCGATAATTACGTCATCGGCACGGGCGAGACGCATTCCGTTCGTGAGTTTTGCGAAATCGCGTTTTCTCACGCAGATTTGGATTACAAACAATTTGTCGTGCAGGACGAAAAATTCTATCGCCCCGCCGAAGTGGATTTGCTTATCTCCGACCCAGCCAAAGCGCGCGTGGCTTTAAAATGGGAGAATTCGGTTTCCTTCAAAGAGCTGGTGACCATGATGGTAGATTCAGATTTGGCGCGGTTAAGCAAGTAGGCGGGTTTGCAACCCGCCAACGCCTGCGCGTCAAAACGTCAGGCTACAATCTCGACCTACAAACCTGACATAGACCATGAATAAAATTGCATTTTTCCAAAAGCGAGAAATTCCCGTTTGGGCGGCGGAGGCGGCGGCAGGCTTGGGTTTGCTGGTTTATTTTATTCAGGCTCTGTTTTTTGCGCACAACACAATCTCCAACCTTGACGAGGGAGCGTATTTACTAAAAGGACTTTTGTTCGCCACCGGCGAGTATCGTCCTTTTGCGCCCGGTATCTCGACCATGAAAGCGCCTTTAGCGTTCTTGATTCCAGGATACGTTCAACTGGCGTTTGGCGCGGGCGTGCGCACGGGGCGCTATCTAGCGCTCTTCTTTGGGGTGATGGCGGTTTTGGGAGTCTGGGTCGCCGCGCGCCGTCTCGGCGGCAAATGGCTGGCGGCAGGGGCGGTTTGGGTATTCGCCTCCAGCCCTATGATTATCAAATTTTATAGCGGCTCCACGCAAAGCACAGTCGCTTGTTTGTTGGCGTGGACGCTTGTTTTCACTTTGGGAGAGAAACGCGCATTCTGGCAATTGGCGCTGGGCGGTTTTCTCGCGGGACTTTTACTGCTGGTGCGCCAGAACATGCTGCCGGTCTTGCCGCTTTTAGCCGTCTATGCGTTTTGGCAACACGGCAAAAAAGCGTTTGGTTTATTGATTTGCGGAGCGGCGATCGTGGCTTGGGTTCACTTTATTTACTGGCCCGATATTCTGCAATTATGGTACTGGGTGCCGCTTGCAAAAATCCCCGCGCAAGTCGTCTACTCTGGAGGCGGCTCTCCCGTTTGGACTCCCACCATTAATCTGGATACCCGTTTAATTTCAATATTTCAAGCGTTTCGTTTTCATTTTATCGCTTTGGTCGGGACGGTTATTGCTTTTCTGCTTGCGCCGAAATTAATCGGCGGCTGGAAATCCCGCGCGGATTTTCGGACGAGTTTGTTTTTATTCGCTTTGTTTTTGGGATTGCTCTACATGCACTCCATCGCCGCCATCGGCAACGATTATTGCGTTTTTTGTTTTAGCCCCTATATCGCGTTTTTCAACGTCGCGGCGATTTTGTTGATCGTCGTCTCGGTCAAATCATGGAATTGGCGTCCGCATGTTTTGATTCAAATTCTATTGCTCGGCGCTTTTCTTGTCGCCGCCGCCGGCATGGGCTTTTCAGCTTTTGAGAATATAGGCTCCGCGCTTTTACAATTGCCCGCGCCGCGCGTCCGCGATTTTAGAATTCTGGCGGGCTTTACGACGTGGAAAAACATATTGGCGAATGGGTTGCGTCTCAACTACACGGAATCCATGCGCTATGCGTCCGCCGCGTTTGGTCTCATTTTGGGCGTTTTAACCATGCTGGTTGGATATATAATTTGGCGACGCGCGGCGCGCAACTCCGCTAACTTCGGCGCGTTTTTTGCGGGCGCAATACTCATTGCGGGCGTTGTCTTCTCCCCCGCTTTGCATGGCAACGTCAAAGACTGCGCCTCCGACGTCATTTTGGCAAACGAGCAAATCGGCGCGCATTTACGCGACGTCATTCCGGCAGGCAGCTTGGTCTACTGGGACGGCGGGCTTTCCGCCGCGCCGCTTTTATACTTGCCAGGCGTAAAAATTTTTCCCGCGCAGATCAACAGCGCCTATACTTTTCTCAGTCATGGCGAAACCAAACAACTGGAAAAATTTGGAATGTGGAACGAAGAAATCGACGCCCAATGGAAAGCGACCGCCGATTTTTTCATTATCGAAGAGAAGCGTTATCTGGCTTGGAAAGAATTTTTGAATCCCGATCAATTTGATGAATTTCGACGCTCTCCCGTCGGCGCGTCTTGCGCAAAAGAATCTGGCGTGCGTATTTTTCGTAGGAAGTAAATGAATCTATCGCTTGTCATCCCCGTGCATAACGAGCAGGAGAACCTGCCGTTTTTGTTTGAAGCCATTTACCAAACCATGAATCCCATTCAGCATTTATGGGAGGTGGTGCTGGTAGACGACGGCAGCTATGACAATAGCTTATCCGTGCTTAAAGAATACGCTGAAAAAGATCCCGAGCATGTGCGCGTGATTTCCTTCCGCCGCAATTTTGGGCAAACCGCCGCCATCGCCGCCGGGATTGATTACTCAAAAGGCGAGATCATCGTCCTGCTGGACGCGGATATGCAAAACGACCCCGCCGACATTCCCGCGATGCTTGAAAAACTCGATGAAGGTCACGACCTCGTTAGCGGCTGGCGGCAAGACCGCAAAGACAACGCCTTCACGCGCAACTTTCCATCCATGCTTGCCAATTGGATCATTTCGCGCGTTACGGGCGTGTATTTGCACGATTACGGTTGCACGCTCAAAGCCTATCGCCGCGACGTGCTGGAAGGCTTTCGCTTATACGGCGAGATGCACCGCTTCATTCCCGTTTACGCCAGTTCGGTCGGCGCGCGGATTACCGAAATGCCCATTCGCCATCACCCGCGAAAATACGGAAAAACTAAATACGGTTTGGAGCGCACCGCCAAAGTTATTCTGGATTTGTTTACCGTAAAATTTCTGGTCGCCTATTCGTCAAAACCCATCTATCTTTTTGGCGGCACGGGCGGACTTTTGATGGTGATCAGCGCCTTGACTATGGCTTATCTTTTTGTGCGCCGCGTTTTCTTTTTTGTCGCCATCTCAAGTTCGCCTGTGTTCCTAATGAGCGCGATGCTTTTCATTCTCGGCTTTCAATCCATGCTCATGGGATTAATCGCGGAGTTGCTCGTCCGCACGTATCACGAATCCCAGCGCAAACCGACCTACACGATTCGCGCCAAAATGAATTTAGAGAAAAAACCTCGTGACTAACTGGTTGCGCGCGAATCGTCAAACCATTGCGCGGTCAGCGGGGAGTCTTTTAGCCGTGATCCTGTTAGCGCTATTGTTGAAAGAAGAGAGCGGAAACGAGATGATCGCCGCATTGAAGCGCGTCTCGATTTGGTATTTCCTCGCGGGGATAGTCGTGCTGTTAATCTCGCGCCTGTTTGTCGTGGAACGCTGGCACGTTCTGTTGCGCTCGGCGGGCGTAGAGATTCCGTTTCGCCAAACCGCCATGCTCACCTTCACGGGACTTTTCTCTTCCAATTTTTTGCCCACCACCATCGGCGGCGACGTCGTGCGTCTCGCGGGCGCGATGCAACTCGGCTATGACCGCGCCGTCTGCCTCGCCTCGATGGTCGCCGACCGTTTAATTGGCATGGCGGGCATGTGCGTCACGTTGCCGCTTGGCGTCATCCCCGTCCTCGCGCTTGGCTCGCCCGCTGGCTGGCAAGCCGTTTCATTCGCCGCGCTGTTTCAAAAAGGATTCGATTTCATCAAGCGAACTTTTGGCGTGTTTGCGATTTGGATGAAAAAGCCGCTGGCTTTATTGACGTCGTTCGTCGCCACGCTTGGAAACATGCTCTTGATTTTCTTGGCGATTTTCCTGCTCATTTCAGGGATGGAACGCCACGTCTCGTATTGGCTGATTGCGGGCTTGTGGAGCCTGACGTATTTTGTAACCCTCGTCCCAATTTCCATCAACGGCTACGGCGTTCAAGAACTCTCGCTCACCTATTTGCTTTCAAAACTCGGCGGGCTAAGTCACTCGGAAAGCCTGACGATTGCCGTGTTGATTCGCTTGTTGTTCATCGTCACAAGTTTGCCCGGCGCGTTCTTCCTGCCCTCCATTCTCGCCGCGATGAACGAGAAAAAGCAGTAAGATCAACAGGAATTGTGGCGGGAGTATAATCAAATCATAAAAGAAAGGATAATCAAATGACCAAAGAATTTAACGTCATTATCGAACGCGATGCGGAAGGCTATTATCTCGCCAGCGTCCCCGAGTTGCCGGGCTGTCATACGCAAGCCAAGTCGCTGGACGATTTGATGGATCGAATCCGCGAGGCGATTGAGTTGTGTTTGGAAGTAGAGGATGAAATTATCGCCAATGAATTTATCGGCGTACAAAGGATTGCGGTGGAAGTATGATGATGGTCAAAATGGCGCGGCTTACAGGGCAAGAAGTTATTGCCGCCTTACAGAAAGCGGGTTTTGAAGTTTTACGCGTCAAAGGCAGTCATCATTTTTTTGAGTCACAAAGACGGCAGGCGCACAGTCGTCCCCATTCATCGCGGAGAAATTGTCGGACCAGGTTTGATGTTGAAAATCTTGCGCGATTGCGAGATAGATCGCGACGGCTTGATGAAATTATTAAAATGAATTTCGGCGTATACGTCGTCCCGACAGGACATTTTGGAATATATTTATCCGTCACTTCTTTGACGACCCCGATTATTGGTTCCCCCTGAACAATACGAGTTCTACCACAAACAGCCGCCACACGCCGAAGAACACTTAAATCCCACTGGGATACCAGATAAAAACAGATGAGTAATCACATGAATACCCCAATCCCAAGACGTAATAGCCCACTGTCCAGCGCTTGCCCCGCCGCTAGGCACTGCCACCGAAGAATTTGCGCTCACCGTCATTCCAGTTCCTTGATTCCAAGGTACTGCCGTAGAGCAGGTATCGCTGGCGTCGTAATAGACCCTCCCAGATATTTGATCCAGTGGAACCGTAAATCGCCAAGTATCGCTCGTGGTTGACTTCCTCCCATTGGTCGTGACTACTCTCCATATATAGGTTTTCCCCTTTATTCCCAAAAATATTTTCTCTTGTGTAAATCTATCGAGATTAGGTCGAAACACCAATTTCGGAGGACCCTTCTGCATTTCCCACACTCTCAAAAGATATAGGTGTCTCGCATCACTCAGCCCGCAGTCTCCCCCCCAATTCGCTATCAAGTCCCACTTCAGCACAATCGGCGTCGAGGAGACTGACTCCCCATCCGCTGGAGAGACCAAGGTTGGCTTGTCAGGCACGGTGGGCGTACAACATGTGCCATGCTCCTGCCAATTCCCATAATCCCCATTCCAAACTCGACAACCATACCATGACCCTACCTTATTTCCAGTATAAGGTCGATCTAAGCCTGTAGTGCCTGAACCATTCTGGACACAAGTCGCCCAGCCAGGACGGGGGGGTTGCACATACGCCTTAACAACCTTAAATACACCAACCTGCCCCGCCGCACAATTATCTACCAAAGCAGCAGCCCCCCCTCCTCCTCCCCCGCACCCTGGACTCGTCGCATTAGGACACCTATCCAAACACGCCGCGTCAGTACACCCAGGCGGGTTCGAGCCTTGGCAAGTATTAGTATCTGAACACCCTGCTCTCACTCTACTTGGCGTCATCAAAACCGCCAATCCCACCAAAATCACGAGTATTATCCCCCACTTATTTTTCATATCGTATCAGGTATTTCAGCCATCCCTCCGCCATATTTATTTGCCCCTCAGGATTATCGTGGTACGTGTTCATTATCTCGATCAGTTTGCGATTGTCCCTCCACACTATCCCATACCACTGCCCATTATCTACCATGCCTCGCGTGTCAAATTCCATCCAGTCCCAATCATCATTATTCTCATCATAAGTTTTTATCTTTAGCCCCAAGTGTTTTACCAGTTCCCTCTCCACTCGCCAGTTCACCACAAAAGTATACAGCCGCCCATCTCGCCCGCGCACATAAATTTTCTCAAAGTCCACCTTCTCCACCTGCCCATCCAAAATATACCAATACATGTCTCTATCTTTCTCATCCATCCTTGCTACCCTTATTGTGGGTTTGAGCCAGTCATACCGCTCCACTCTCAAAAGATATTTATACCGTAGTGGCATCACCCAGTTTTCATTTGCTAAAGTTTGCGAAAAGAATACCAGATAAAAACTCACCCCCACCACGCCCAAACAAGCCAAAACAATTATCACTATTTTAAAAACTTTTCTCATCACCTCTCATTATTGCCTTTTATCTCGCTCACGTCAATTCTCAAGGAAGTAATTACGGGAATTTTGGTTTGTTGGTCGCATAATATCCACTCCATTTTTCATGGAGGGATTTTGGAGTATCATTTAAAGGTCCATTGTAGTCTGATAAATCACCTCTATCTACCAGTATCATCCCTATTTTTTTATCGGCATTAGTAAAATCTACCAACGTAAAGGGCTGATCATACAAACCTATCAGTGCAAACCGTGAAGTTGGCACTACCGTATATCCACCCTTCCCATCAGGTTTTGCTATTATATTATCGCCCCAAGCCTCGAAATTAACTCTGCCTACAACTTTTTCATACTGAATATATCCAGCAGTTCGTGTCCATGATATAAAACCTGCTTTGCGCAGATTTTTCCGCCCGTCCTCACTCAAATCCACATTCTTGGGATTGGCGAGGTATGCTTGCGCTTCGTCCTTACTAAGTAAATCCATGCCTTTTTCGGTATTTACGCCGTCGGCTGTTGTGTATTTTTCTCTTACCATTTGCCCGTTTACATATCGCCAGCCTTCCATATCCAGCCCGCCGCCGTCTAGCGGTTTTACATCTTCGGGTTGCATGGTCACGATAAATTCAGGGTTGCCGTCAAATTCATAAGTGCGGGAGAAGGCGTAATTTTTCCCGTCCTCGCTTACGGCAATTTTAATCTCAGGCACGAGGGCGCCGTTTTTGTCCACGAGTCCATTGCCGTCCACGGTGTATCCGTCCAGTTGTGATTCTATCTGCGCGGTGATGGCGGCGGGGAGTTCGGGGGCGGGGGTGAAGGTTGGGGCGGGGGTAAACGTGACAGTCGCGGTTGCTTGCGGTTGCGAGGTGCGAGATAGGGGTTGCGAGGTCAAAGTTGGCGCGGGGGTATTTGCGGAACAAGCGGTCAATAAAAATAGCGCGAGTGTGAATGTAAAAATGGAACGCATGGCGAATCTCCTTTTGGCACAGCCTTCTGTTGGGTTGGGTTTGGGAATTATATCAGGCGACATAATTTTCAATCGCGCAGAGTATAATTTGCCCCACAAAAAAATGAAACCCGTCTCTCCAAAAATCTTCTGGCAAACCTTCATCGGACTCAGCGCCCTGCTGAGTCTTTTAGCGATTTACCAAACCGCGCAACAAATCCTAAACTTGGATATTATCCTCTGGCGTTCCAAATGGATTCTCCCGCTGGGCTTGTTCGCGCTCAACGCGATTGCGGGCGCGTTTATACTGTACCGCAAGATTTATCTCGCAAGCGACGACATGAATATCACAGTACGCCCAAACAAACCGCTCGGATTTATCCTCGTCGCGCTCGGCTTCGCTTCGGTTTGGATTGTAAAACTATACGTCTTCGGCGACGCCCTCCCGCAAATTGCCCCTATCTTATGGGTCTTCCTCTGGGCAAGCCTACTCCAAGCCATCGGCGTAACTTTAATTGGTAATTATCAATTGACAATTGATAATTACCAATTACCAATCACCCTCCTCGCCATCATCCTCGCGCAAGGACTTATCTACCAACTCTACGGACGGATAATCGTCGCCTCCGATTATCCCTTCTCCATCGGCTACTCCGAAGCCAGCCGCCATTACTACGCCTCGATGTTTTTTGCCAAGTCGTTATACGGATTGCAACTGCCGTATCCCTTTTTGCATCCAACGCGCTACATGCTCATGGCGCTTCCTTTTTTATTCAACGGCTTGCCGCTTTGGTTTCATCGTTTGTGGCAGTCCCTTTTGTGGATTGGATTAACCGCGACCTCGTCCGTTTTATTGGCGCGACGCATGAAATTGAACGGCTGGACGACGCTGTTCGTCGCGGCATGGGCTTTTCTATATTTTTTGCAGGGCGCGGTGGGCAGGCAACATGTGCCATGCTGCTGCCAACCGCCATATTGCCAACCTCCATACTCACCACGATTTACAGAACAACCGTAAGGAGACCGAACATTATTGCCAATGTAGGCTTGGTCTAAGTATTTACCACTACTATCAAAGCCCACACAATTCGCCCAACGAATTCGCGTCCAGTCAGAGACTTTTCCCGCCGCACAACTATCTACCAAAGCAGCCCCCCCTCCTCCTCCCCCGCACCCTGGACTCGTCGCATCAGGACACCTATCCAGACACGCCGCGTCAGTACATCCAGGCGGGTTCGAGCCTTGGCAATCACCATTCTCTGAACACCCCGCCGCCCTCACTCTACTCGGCGCAACCAGTACCGCCACCCCCACCAAAATCACCAGTATTATCCCCCATTTATTTTTCATATTTGATCAGGTATTTTATCCACCACTCCGTTATATTAACATGCTCGTTTGGGTCAGCACGGTACTCCCTCATTATCTCACTCAGTTTGCGATTGTCCCTCCACACTATCCCGTACCATTGCTTCGTATCTGCCACGCCGCGCGCATCAAACTCCATCCAGTCCCAATCGTCATTATTTTCGTCATAACTTTTTATCTTTAGCCCCAAATGTTTTACCAGATCGCCCTCCACTCGCCAGTTCACGACAAAGGTGTACAGTCGCCCATCTCTCCCCCGTACGTAGAGTTTCTGAAAGTCCACCTTCTCCACCTGTCCGTCCAGGATATACCAGTACATACTACTGTCTTCCTCATCCAGTCGCGCGACCTGAATTGTAGACTTGAGCCAGTCATACTGCTCTACTCTCAAGAGGTATTTGTACCGCCATTCCATGATCCTTGTTTCATTTGCTAAAGTTTGCGAAAAGAATATCAGATAAAAACCCACCCCCACCACACCTATTAAAACCAACCCCACTATCAATATCTTAAAAACTTTCCTCATCACCTCTCATCGTACACATTCTCTTAGTTAAAATCAATTCTAAAAAATCATCTACCATTTTACTTTGTGATCTTTGTAATACGGACTCCATCCTTCAGGATGTTTTGTTTCACGATCATCAGGTTGCAAATTCCCTGTATCTACCAACATAATCGCAATCTTTCTATTATTATCGGTAAAATCTATTAATGAAACGGGAACGTCGTTATACATTTCCCATACCCCAAACCTTGCAGTTGGCGCAACCATATATCCACCTTTTCCGTCAGACACTGGTATTACGTTATCGCCCCAACTCCATCTTCTTAAACTCTCCACGACTCCTTTGTATTGAATATAGAAACGATCTTGTTTCCATACAAAAAAACTTTGTTTGCGCAGATTTTTCCGTCCGTCTTCACTCAAATCCACATTTTCAGGATTGGCGAGATATGCTTGCGCCTCGTCCTTGCTAAGCAAATCCATGCCTTTCTCAGTATTTATGCCGTCGGCTGTCGTGTATTTTTCTCTTACCATTTGCCCGTTTACATATCTCCAGCCTTCCATATCCAGCCCGCCGCCGTCTAGCGGTTTTACATCTTCGGGTTGCATGGTCACGATAAATTCAGGGTTGCCATCATATTCATAAGTGCGGGAGAAGGCGTAATTTTTCCCGTCCTCGCTTACGGCAATTTTAATCTCAGGCACGAGGGCGCCGTTTTTGTCCACGAGTCCATTGCCGTCCACGGTGT
>Ga0315281_10000662_pt1 | contig 48500 bp, 40 predicted proteins | sample YL17G07_0_MG_FD_204540 | JGI IMG/M metagenome (GOLD analysis project Ga0315281, IMG submission 204540) | Sediment microbial communities from Yellowstone Lake, YNP, Wyoming, USA - YL17G07_0 | ecosystem: Environmental > Aquatic > Freshwater > Lake > Sediment | place: USA: Wyoming | collected...
GCGGCACAGTTGCTGCCGGTTGCCAAGGGCTACTACGCTTTCGAAGGCTCGTTGACCACACCGCCGTGCAGCGAGGGTGTGCGCTGGATGGTGCTGAAGCAGCCGGTGGAGTTGTCCGCCGCGCAGCTCTCCAAGTTCAGCAACATTGTCCACCACAACAACGCCCGGCCGGTGCAGCCGCTCAATGGGCGGGTGGTGAAGGAAAGTCTGTAAGCCGTCTTTTCAGCAATAAAAAAGGCGCGGCCAATGCCGCGCCTTTTTTATTCACGGTGGGTCTATTCCACCACCACCAGCAGCCCGTGCATGCCCTTTTCCTTGTGGCTCTTTCCAATCGGCGGCGCCTTGTCGCAAATCATTTCGTAGCTGCCGGCCTTGGTTGGGGTAAAGCTCACTTCACCGCTTTTACCGGCGGAGAGATCCAGCTTCACGTCGAAACTGGCATCGGGTGACTTGATCACGAGGTTGTGCGGGATGAACGTCGCCTCATTCGCTACCTTGAGAGTAACCGGCTGACCGGCCTTGACGGTAATCCTGTCCGGCTTGATGGTGTAACTGTCGAGCTTGATCTCAACCACCTGCGGCTCGGCGGCGAGTGTGGTGACCGGCAAGAAGATCAGCAATGCTGGCATTATTCGATGTTTCATCGCATGTTCCCTCTCGTTGATTGGTTGTGTAGCGTCCGCTTAATTCAGCGCCATTGAAAGCTTCGTGCGGTATTGCTTGACGAGTTCACTGTTGCCGCCAAGCAGGTTGAAAATCGACACCATGGCCTTGCGGCCGGCGTCGTCGCGGAACTTGCGGTCGGTGCGCACGATTTCGAGTAGCTGATCGAGTGCGGCGGCGTGCTGTTGGCGCAGCACCAGGTGCGCGGCCAGTTCAAAACGCGCGGCGCTGTCCCTGGCGTTGGCGGCAATGGCCGCCTGCAAGGCTTCTGGCGGGCGCGCACCGGCGACGATGTGCACGAATTCAAGCTGCGCCTTGAGGCCCACGGCATCGGTCGATTCCCGCGCTTCCACCGATAATGCAGCGAGCGTGGCCTCGGCCTCAGCGGCATGACCGAACTGCGCGTGCAGGCGCGCGAGCTCCAGCTTGGCGCGGTCGTTGCCGGGATCGGTCTTGACAGCCTGCTGCAGGATGGCCAGCGCCTGGTCGGGCTGGCCGGCGCGCAGCACCTGTATGGCGTTGTCGACCAGCGTGTCGGATGCGCGCGGGATATGCCGGTCGAGCAGGGCGCGGATGGCCTTCTCCGGCTGCGCGCCCATGAACTCCTCCACCACCTGGCCGTTCCGGAAGAGCTTCACGGTCGGCAGGCTTTTCACGTTGTAACGCGCGGCCAGCGGCTGCTCGGTGTCGCTGTTGATTTTGGCGAGAAAGAACTTGCCGTCGTATTCGTCCACCAGCCTGGCGAGCACCGGCATGAGCTGCTTGCAGGGGCCGCACCAGGCCGCCCAGAAGTCCGCCAGCACCGGGATTTCCCGGGACTTGGCGAGCACCAGGGACTCAAAGGTTTGCTGGGTGACGTCGGCGATGTGGGGCGAAGGGATCATGGCTTCGACTCAGATCTGGCGGAATGACAGGCTGGTTGGTGTCGGGATTCCGGGAAATACCGCTTCTGGCCAAGGCCGGTTACAGGCTTGAAGGCCAATCAGGGGAAATTGGTGCTCCCTAGGGGTTTCGAACCCCTGTTCACGCCGTGAGAGGGCGTTGTCCTAGGCCGCTAGACGAAGGGAGCAGGGCAAAACATACTGTTCCGCAAGCCTTTTTACCGCCGGCCGGCGAAGGGGTGCTATTATACCGCCTCGGTTTCATTACACAACGCGAACAAGAATCTTGCCTAAACAGGACAGCAGGGTACCCACCATCACTAAGCCTTTAGTCATCCCCCGCGCGGAACACACCATTTCCCGCACCCTCATCAGCGACAGCGCGCTCAAAGTCCTGTATCGCCTGAAAGAAGCCGGTTACGCGAGTTTTCTCGTCGGCGGCTGCGTGCGCGACCTGATGCTGGGACGCGAACCCAAGGATTTCGACGTGGTCACCAACGCGCGCCCGGAGCAGATCAAGGAACTGTTCCGCAACGCGCGCCTGATCGGCCGGCGCTTTCGCCTGGCGCACATCCGCTACGGGCAGGACATCATCGAGGTCGCCACCTTCCGCGCCGCGCCGCACACCGGCAAGGAAGAGGGTGATTCCGACGACGACGTGGACGAGACGGGCCGGCTGCTGTCCGACAACGTGTTCGGCAGCCAGGACGAGGACGCGGTGCGGCGCGACATCACGGTCAACGCCCTGTACTACGACATCAGCGACTTCACAGTGAAGGATTACGTGGGCGGCGTCGCCGACCTTCAGGCCGGCCTGATGCGCATGATCGGCGATCCGGCGACGCGCTTTCGCGAGGATCCGGTGCGCATGCTGCGCGTGGTGCGCTTCGCCTCCAAGCTCGGTTTCCGCATCGACCCGGCCACGGCTGACCCGATGTACGACATCGGCCACCTGCTGCTGGCTGTCTCGCCGGCGCGCATGTTCGAGGAAGTGCTGAAGCTGTTTCAGGGCGGCTACGCGCTCGAAACCTACGAGATGCTGCGCCACTTCGACCTGTTCCGTTTTCTGTTCCCGCTCACCGAGGACAGTCTCGCCGACGAAGATGCAAACTTCCCGCGCGTGCTGCTGCCGCAGGCGCTGGCCAACACCGACCAGCGCATCGAACAAGGCAAGCCGGTGAATCCGGCGTTCCTGTTCGCCGCCATACTGTGGGAGCCGGTGCGGCTCGCCATGGAGCGGCGCGTCGCGCAGGGCCAGCACCCGTTCGAGGCGCTCACCCAGGCCAGCGAAGAGGTGCTGCGCGAGCAGCAGCGGCACGTGTCCATCCCGAAGCGCTTCAGTTTTCCGATGCGCGAGATCTGGGAACTGCAATCGCGTTTCGCGCGCCGCTCGGGCAAGAATGCCTTCCGGCTGATGGAGAGCAAGCGCTTCCGTGCGGCCTACGATTTCCTGCTGCTGCGCGCGCACGCCGGTGAAGAGACGCAGGAGCTGGCTGATTGGTGGACGCGCTTCCAGGAAGTGGATGCCGATGGCCAGGCCGAGATGGTGCGCAACCTGGCGCCCACCGAGAGCGGTGGCGAAGGCCGGCCGAAAAAACGCCGACGCCGCAAGCGCAAGCCAAAGGGCGGCGGAGCGCCGGCCTGAACGCGGTGCGCGTCTACGTCGCACTCGGCAGCAATCTGGACGACCCGGTCGCGCAGGTATGCGCTGGCGCGCAGGCGCTGGGCAGGCTGCCCGGCACGCGTCTCATGCACTGCTCCTCGTTGTACCGAACCGCGCCGGTGGGCATCGCCGAGCAGCCGGATTTTATTAATGCGGTGTGCGAGGCCAATACCAGCATGCCGGCCGGTGCGTTCATGCAGGCCCTGCTCGACATCGAGCATGCGCAGGGACGCCAGCGCGATATACCGGGCGGGCCGCGCACCCTGGATCTGGACCTGCTGCTGTATGGTGATTTGACCTGTCACGAACCCGGGCTCACCCTGCCGCACCCCAGGCTGCACGAACGCGCCTTCGTGCTGTATCCTTTGTCCGAGATTGCACCTGGTTTGAGCGTGCCCGGACGCGGCCAAGTGGAAAACCTGCGCGCCGGTTGCGCCGGGCAGGCGATCGAGCGGCTCGCTGCCGTTATCCCGATAAATGAAGGCACGCCTGCACAAAAATAGCCGTATTATGTTTTCGGAACCCACGAACGCATGAGCATCCAGCAAGACAAGCCCGGTCTGGCCGGCATCACTCCGGGTTACCTGGTGGTGGAAGGCCCGATTGGCGTCGGCAAGACCAGCTTGGCGCAAAAGCTGTCGCTGGCCTTTGGCAGCGATCTGCTACTCGAGCGCCCCGAGGAGAATCCGTTCCTCGAGCGCTTTTACCAGTCGCACAAGCATTTCGCCTTGCCGACCCAGCTGTTTTTTCTGTTTCAACGCGCGCGCCAGATGCAGGAATGGAAGCAGCGTGACCTGTTCTCGCCCACGCGCGTGGCGGATTTCCTGCTGGAGAAGGATCGGCTGTTCGCGCGCCTCAATCTGGATGACGACGAGCTGCGTCTGTACGAGCAGGTGTACGAGCAGCTCAAGATCGACTTGCCGGTGCCGGATCTGGTGATTTGCCTGCAGGCGCCGGTCGAGGTGCTGCTGGAACGGGTGCACCGGCGCGGCATCAATTTCGAACGCAGCATGGATCGCAACTACCTCGAGCGCCTGAACGAGGCGTACACGCATTTCTTCTACCACTACACGGGTGCGCCGTTGCTCATGGTGAACGCCGCGGAAGTGAATTTCGTCGAGAGCGACACCGACTTCCAGTCGTTGCTGACCTTTATCCGCAGCGCACGCGGTGGCCGGCATTTCTTCAATCCGTTGCCGACGGGGGCCTCTGCATGAAGCCGGTCACGATCACCACGCTGCGCGAGCTGAAACAGGCCGGTCAGAAGATCACCTGCCTCACTGCCTACGACTACAGTTTCGCGAACCTGCTCGACCGCGCCGGACTGGACACCATCATGGTCGGTGACTCACTCGGCATGACCATGCAGGGCCACGCCTCGACTCTACCCGTGACCATCGACGACATGGCCTATCACTGCGCCTGCGTGACGCGCGGCGTGACGCGCGCCCTGATCATCGGCGACATGCCGTTTGGCAGCTACCAGGTAAGCCCGGAGCAGGCGTTCGAGAACGCCGCCATTCTCATGCAGACTGGTGCACAGGTGGTGAAGCTCGAAGGCGGCGCGCCCATGACCGAGACTGTGCGCTTTCTGGTGGAGCGCGGCATACCGGTGTGCGCGCATCTGGGCCTGACGCCGCAATCGGTGCATCAGCTCGGCGGCTACCGCGTGCAAGGGCGCGAGGCCGATGCGGCGCAGCGTCTGCGTGACGATGCCAAGCGGCTGCAAGCGGCCGGCGCGAGCCTGCTGGTGCTGGAGGCAGTGCCCGCGGCGCTTGCCAAGGTGATCAGCGCCGAGCTGGATATACCTACTATAGGCATCGGCGCCGGGGTGGATACTGATGGCCAGGTGCTGGTGTTACAGGACATGCTCGGACTCTATCCACGTCCGAGTCCGAAGTTCTCCAGGAATTTCATGCAGGGCGCAGAAAGCATCGAAGCGGCGATCAGAGCCTATGTCGAAGCTGTGCGCGGCAAGATATTCCCCGGTCCCGAGCATAGCTACTAAAGGCAAAAGCATTAGCCGCAGATGAACACAGATGAACACAGATGAACACAGATGAACACAGATGAACACAGATTAAAGGCGCAACCAATCGGACTTGTGGTTTTGATCTGCGTTCCTCTGTGTTCATCTGTGGCCCCAAAATTCATATGATCGTTGCCCAGTCGGTTCCCGAGCTGAAATCCGAAATCGCGCGCCTGCGCACTGCGGGCAAGCGCATCGCCTTCGTGCCGACCATGGGCAACCTGCATGCGGGCCACCGTCATCTCTTGGAGCAAGCACGTCGGCACGCCGATGCGGTGGTCGCGAGCATTTATGTGAACCCGCTGCAGTTCGGCCCACAGGAAGACTTCAGCTCTTACCCACACACGCCGGAGCAGGATCGAACCTTGCTTGCGGACGCCAAGGTAGAAGTGTTGTTCCTGCCGGACGATGCGGCGATCTATCCACGCGGACGCGAGGCCAGCACGCGCGTCGAGGTGCCGGGCGTGAGCGATATTCTGTGCGGCGCCACGCGTCCCGGCCACTTCCGTGGCGTGGCCACGGTGGTGCATCGCCTGTTTCAGCTGGTGACGCCGGATGTGGCCTTGTTCGGGAAAAAGGATTATCAGCAGCTACTGGTCATCCGTCTCATGACGGCCGACTTTGGTCTGCCTGTCGAGATCGTCGGTGTCGACACGGTGCGCGATGCCGACGGGCTGGCGAAGAGCTCGCGCAACGGATACCTCACCCCCGAAGAGCGACGCATCGCACCCGGGCTTTACGCTGGTCTGTTGATGCTGGCAGGCAAAATTCAGAGTGTTTCAGGGCACGATTTCGCAGTCCATGAGACACAGGCGGCGGGGCAGCTTGAGATTGCCGGCTTTCGCCCGGATTATGTAAGTGTACGTCGCCAGCAGGATTTGGCGATTCCGGGCTCCGATGACCGGCGGCTGGTGATATTGGCGGCGGCATGGTTGGGGCGCGCGCGCCTGATTGATAATCTTGAGCTGGACCGGAAAACTGCTCCCGGTTTGTCCAGTGAATGAGGCTGCATTCACTGACGGTTTCGCGCCCGGCACTTCCGCCATCCATGGCGGTCGAATTGAAACCCGCCCCTTGAAGACGGATAATGGCCAGCAGACGCGGCTATACTATTAATACCTATGCAGAGAACCCTGCTTCGCTCCAAGCTACACCGCGTGACCTGCACGCACGCCGAACTCGATTACGAGGGTTCAATCGCGATCGACGGCCGCCTGCTGGATGCCGCCGACATCCGTGAGTATGAACGCGTGGATGTGTACAACCGCATTAACGGCGAGCGTTTTTCGACCTACGCCATCCGCGCCCAGGAAGGTTCCGGCATCATTTCGGTAAATGGCGCCGCGGCACACAAGGCATCACCGGGCGATATCCTTATCGTTTGTGCCTACGGCGTTTTTGACGAGAAGGAACTGGCCAGTTTCAAGCCGCGTCTCGTCTATGTGGACGCCGACAACCGTATTACCCATACCCGCCACGCGATACCGGTGCAGGTCGCATAAGGCTGTTTCGGCCAGCGTACGCACTGGTTCCGCCGTTCGTGGTGCCCTGATTCACTCCAGCCGCAGTAATTCTTGACGCAGGACAAAGCGCGTCACTGTCATGTGCGTGAGAGTGGTGCTGTCAGTTGTTCCTGACCAACACCGAGCTCAACGCCATAGAATGAAAAAGGCAAAGGTATGACCAGCATCCAGCCCCTCGCTCCGGAAGTCCTTTGCACGCAGTGCGATCCCGCCCAGTTCAGCTTTGCGACCACCGCCGAGCTCGACGACCTCACGCAGGTGCTTGGCCAGACGCGCGCCGTCGAAGCACTGAAATTCGGCATCGGCATCCGCCGTGACGGTTACAACCTGTTTGTGCTCGGCGAACCCGGCACCGGCAAACGCACGGTGGTGCGCCAGTTTCTGGACGAAAAGGCCGCGCACGTGACGTCGCCGCCGGACTGGTGCTACGTCAATAATTTTCAGGAGTCGCACAAGCCGCGCGTGATGCAGCTCCCGGCCGGCACCGGGGTGAAGCTCAAGAACGACATGGAGCAGCTGATGGCCGACCTGCGCGCCGCCATCCCGGCGGTGTTCGAGAGCGAGGAGTACCGCACGCGCCGCCAGGAAATGGAGGAGAAACTCAAGGAGCAGCACGAGCAGGCCTTTGAAGAGTTGCGCAAGGAGGCTGAGTCGCATTCCATCGCGCTGGTGCGCACGCCGTCCGGCATGGCGTTCGCACCCAAGCACAAGAACGAGGTCGTGAGTCCGGAGGAGTACGAGAAACTGCCGGAGGACGAGAGGCAGCGCATCGAGGCGGTGATTGCCACGCTCGAGGAGCAGCTCGCCAAGATCATTCATCAGGTCCCGCAGTGGCGGCGCGAAGGGCAGCGACGCATTCGCGAGCTCGACCGCGAGGTCACGATCTCGGCGGTCGGACACCTGATCGACGACCTCAAGAAGGAGTACGCGGCATTGCCGGCCGTGATCGAGTACCTGGCGACCACCCAACAGACGGTGATCGACAACGTCGACGATTTCCGCCATACCAGCGAAGAGGCACCGGAAATCACTTTTCTGGGCGTTCCGATCGCACACGCGGGCGGGACGCCGTCACTGCGACGCTACCAGGTGAATGTGTTCATCGACAACAGCGCTTCGAAAGGTGCCCCGGTGGTGTATGAAGACAATCCCACCTATGCGGGGCTGATCGGACGCATCGAGCATATCGCGCAGATGGGTGCGCTGGTCACCGACTTCATGCTCATCAAGCCCGGCGCCCTGCATCGCGCCAACGGCGGTTACCTGATGCTGGATGCGCGCAAGGTGTTGATGCAGCCGTTCGCCTGGGAAGGGCTGAAGCGGGTGCTCAGTGCGCGCGAGATCCGCATCGAGTCGCTCGGCCAGGCGTTGAGCCTGGTGAGTACCGTGTCGCTCGAACCTGAGCCGATTCCGCTTAACCTCAAGGTGGTGCTGCTCGGCGAGCCGCTGCTCTATTACCTGCTGTCCGAATATGACCCGGAGTTCAGCGAGCTGTTCAAGGCGGCCGTGGACTTCGGCATGGACATGCAGCGCAACGGCGACAGCAATCAGTTGTACGCACGCCTGATCGCCACACTCGCGCGTCGCGATCAGTTGCTGGATCTCGACCGCGGTGCCGTGGCGCGCGTCATCGAATACGGTGCACGCCTGGTCGAGGATGCCGAGAAGCTCAGCGTGCGTCTGCGCGAGATTACCGACCTGCTGCGCGAGGCCGATCACTGGGCGCGCGAGGCCGGGCGGGGTGTGATCGGCGCCACCGACGTGCAGGTGGCCATCGATGCCAGGATTTTCCGTTCCGACCGTATCCGTGAGCGCCTGCAGGAAGCCATCCAGCGCGGCACCTTGCTGATCGATACCAGCGGCGAGCGCGTTGGCCAGGTCAATGGCCTTTCAATTGTCGATCTTGGCAACTTCATGTTCGGCCACCCGAGTCGCATCACCGCCAGCGTCCGGCTCGGCCGCGGCGAGGTGCTGGATATCCAGCGCGAGGTGGAGCTGTCCGGTCCGATCCATTCCAAGGGGGTGCTGATCCTGTCCGGCTTTCTGGGTGCGCGCTATGCCCCGGATCGGCCGCTGGCGCTGTCGGCGAGCCTGGTGTTCGAACAGACCTACGGCGAGGTGGAGGGCGACAGCGCCTCGTCGGCGGAGCTGTACGCCTTGCTGTCGGCCCTGGCCAACGCGCCCATCCGCCAGTCGTTCGCCGTCACCGGTTCTGTCAACCAGCATGGCGAAATCCAGCCGATCGGTGGCGTGAACGAGAAAATCGAAGGGTTCTTCGATGTCTGCCGGATGCGCGGCCTCACCGGCGAGCAGGGCGTGCTCATCCCGGCCACGAACGTGAAGCATCTGATGCTGCGCCGCGACGTGATCGAGGCGGTGCGCAACGGCCAGTTCCGTATCTATCCGGTGAACAGCATCGATGAAGGCATCGAGATCCTGACCGGCATCCCGGCCGGCGTGCGTGATGCCAATGGTCTGTTTCCGGATGGCACCATCAACCAGCGTGTCGAACTTCGGCTTCTCACCATGTCGGAACTCGCGCGCCTCTACGGCGCGCCGGTGGCCGGGCCGGGCGAGAGCGAAGAATGATGAACACCACCAATCACCACGCACCGATCCGCCGCATTCTGCTGGCGCTGGACACGGCCACGCACAGCCTTGCGGCATTCGAGGCAGCGACGGCGCTGGCCGCGTGTCTGGATGCCGAGTTGCACGCGTTGTTCGTGGAAGACATCAACCTCCTGCGTCTGGCAGCGCTGCCATTCGCGCGCGAGACGCGCCTGACATCGGCCACCACGCGCCGCCTCCAGAACCCGGACATGGAGCGCGCGCTGCGCGCCGAGGCGACGCGCGCGCAGGCGACTCTGGCGACGGTGGCCACGCGCCTTCATGTGCGCTGGTCGTTCCAGGTGGCGCGCGGTCAAGTGGCGGCGCAGGTATCGGAAGTGGCTGAAGAGACCGACCTCATCGCGCTGACCTTCTCGGGCGGCGCGCCGGCAGGTCTGGCACATCTCGCCGCCAAAATGGAAACGGTGATGCGTGGCGCAGCCTGCCCGCTGCTCATGTTGCCGCGCGGCGCCGGTATCCGTCCGCCCTTCGTGGTTGTCTATGATGGCTCACCGGCGTCCGCGCGCGCTCTGCGGTTGGCCGCGCAACTCGCGCAGGCCGAGGCCGCGGGAGTGACAGTTTTGTTGGCCTCCATTGAGCCGCCTGTGCTGCGGCGCCTGCGGGCAGAAGCCGATGCATTGCTGGCGGGCACGACGTTGACCGCAGATTTTCCGGTGCTGGCACGTACGGACGCGGCAGCCTTGGCGCGTGCCGTGCGGGCCGCATCGGCGGGCACACTGCTCATGGCCGCCGACAGTCCAGTACTCGATGGCGACGTCCGGCGCCGGCTGCTGGAGGAGCTTGCCTGTGCCGCACTCCTGACCCGCTAGGGAAGCTCTAAACAAGTCCCCTCTCCCCACTTGAAAGGGGGTGAGGGAGAGGGGGAGGGGGTAGGGTCAATACCTTGATCTGTCTCAGTCGGTTTGCAGTGTGATTATATTCGCGGCAATAGAATTACAGCCTCACGCCCACCCAGGTATTCAAACATGAGCAACGGAAGTAGAGACACCACGGAAACGACCGGCCTGGTGCTTGCGCTGGGTGGCGGTGGCGCACCTGGCCTGGCGCATATCGGTGTCCTTCAAGTGTTGCAGGAAAACGCCATCCCGGTACGCGCCATTGCCGGCACCAGCATTGGCGCCGAGATTGGCGCGTTCGTGGCGAGCGGCATGCCGATCAACGATCTTGCCGCGATCGCCCTGGCATTCGACTGGAAGCAGACCCTGCAATTGTTCATGCCGGACCTGCCCGCCGGTGGGCTCGTTTCCGGAATCAACATCGTGGATTTTCTGGAGGGCTGGCTGGGTGTGCAGCACATCCAGGATCTAGCCATGGGTTACGTAGCCATCGCGGCAGATCTTGAGAGCGGCGAGCAGGTGGTCATGATACTTTGGTCAGTGCCGTGCGCGCCAGCGTTTCGGTGCCGGGCCTCATTGCACCCTATCGCAGCGGGCAGCGGCTACTGACCGACGGTGGCGTGGTGAATCCGTTGCCGTTCGATGTGGCGCGTGAACGTTTCGGCGGTCCGGTGGTGGCCGTGGCGGTGCATGGCGGCGCTCGCCATTTGCAGCAGCACCCGCAACCGCTACCGGAGTGGCCGGTGCGCGCACGGCAATTGCTCGATCAGCCATGGATGACGCACGTACCGGGCATGCGTGCCTGGCTGGAGACGCAGCTGAATAACCACCTGAACAACTTCTCCGACAATACTCTTTGGACTGCACGGCGTGTGCTTGACCGTGCGGTGAATATCACCGAGGCAGAAATTGTGCGTCTGCGCACGGCACTCAATCCGCCCGATCTCATGCTCAAACCTGAAGTGGGACACATCGGCCTGATCGAGTTTTATCGCGCCAAGGATGCGATTGCCGCCGGACGACGTGCCGCTGAGGAGAGTCTGCCTGATCTGTTCCGTCTACTGAATACAGGCCAAGTCCAGGATCGTGTACCGGACAGGGTGCTCAGACAGTTCAATCCAAATGCTTAACCCGTGGCCTACAACAGTGCGGACGCCGGCCTGGGTTTCTGGTCGAGGGCTGGCTTCGGTAACCCGGGTACGGTCTCTTTGAAACAGGGAGCGATGCGGGGGTTCGTGTTCAGTCCTGACAATACGAGTCGGTCCTGAAACACGGCCAGAAAAAAAGAAGGGCCACGATGTGGCCCTGTGATCGATTGGTACCGAGGGTCGGAATCGAACCGACACGGTGTCACCACCACCGGATTTTGAGTCCGGCGCGTCTACCAGTTCCGCCACCCCGGCACAGCTCGGCAGTATATCAATCTCGGCCTCAGGATAACAACGCAGCCTGATGGCGATGACCACGCAAGCATTTTTCCCGATATGTTTAAAGGCACAACGAGTGGAGCCATGATGCTATTGAGTGAGTATGACAATGCCCGAAGATCCAACGCTTATTGAGTAACAGCACAACAGCAGGTATCTCCGAATCAAGTTATAGGGCGTCTGTGTCAGGCGAAGATATTTACTGCATGTTGACGAGATTATTCTATAAGGCATGTTCTGGTTATTTCTGTTTAGTGAGGACCCATGGCGGCACATTGTTCTGGCGCCAAAATTTTCTTGGTCTCAGGGGATAGTCGCTTTTCCCCGACGTGGACACTCGCGATGGCGGATAATGTCGTATTAATGTATCCTTATATATGCCTGCTCCATGTATGTTTTCTGGTATGGTTAATTCCTGAAATTACTCAATCTGGATGGGCCCAGCGAAGCGACAGTCAGCAATTGGTATACTTACAACGTACTGGTGAAATAGTGGAGGGGTGATGTTTGTTGTGAAAGTAAGAGAAATTCTCTCGCAGCACGGACGGTTGGCTGTTCCTGTTACTGAGCTAGCGGATGATGGAGATCTTTACCAGGCAGGACTCACGTCGTTGGCCACGGTCGGACTGATGCTTGCCCTGGAAGACCATTTTGGTATCGAGTTCCCAGACAGTGCCCTAAGCCGTAAAACATTTGCATCGATAAATTCCATCGCGGAAGTAGTGGGTGAGCTCGCGGCCAAATAAGAATATTTTCTTCCGCGAATATACAAAAATCGCCAAGGGGGCACTGCATGCAAACAACACATCGTCCGGATGCCGCGGCGAATAATTTTGATCGAGTACTCAAGCTGGTCCATGAGGCTGGAAAGAAAGTCATTCAGCCCCTGGCTGGCGAGGTTGACCGTGAGGCAAGATTTCCCCGCGAGGGCATGAATGCGCTCAGGGAGCTCAAGCTGCTCAGCGCCTATGTTCCGAATGATCTGGGCGGGATGGGGCTGAATGTAGTCGAAATCGCCAAAATCTGTGAGGTGCTAGGGCAATACTGCGGCTCCACGGCCATGGTCTTCGCCATGCATCAGATTCAGGTGGCCTGCATCGTCCATCATGGCTTGTCGTCTGATTATTTCCGCGAGTACCTGCGCGAAGTCGTCACCCACCAGAAACTGATCGCTTCCGCAACCACCGAGATAGGGGTGGGAGGAGATTTGCGTTCCAGCATTTGCGCAGTCGAGATTGATGGCGAGCGTTTCAGACTGGTCAAGAAGGCACCTGTCATTTCATATGGCGAAGCCGCGGATGACATCATGGTGACATCGCGCCGCACGACCGATGCGCCGGCCAGCGATCAGTCGCATGTCCTGGTGAAGAAGGGCGAATACCAGCTCGAACCGATCTCAGGATGGGATACCCTTGGGTTTCGGGGTACGTGCAGTTCTGGTTTCGTGCTGACATCAAGCGGTTCCGCCAGCCAAATCTTGCCAATGCCGTTTGCGGATATTCTCAGCCAGACGATGCACCCTTATGCGCACATAGTCTGGTCATCCCTTTGGCTGGGGATTGCAACGGATGCGGTCAATCTGGCACGTGCGTTCGTCCGTGCAGAAGCGCGTCGGAACCCGGCACTGCCGCCGATTTCGGCCATGCGTCTGGGTGAAGTCGATACGGTTCTGCAAACCATGCGGCACGACATTATCCAGTCGACAGGCGAGTATTACAAAATGAGGCAGGCGGGTGATGCCGAGGCTTTCAAGAGTTTTAGTTTTGCAATCCGCACGAATAACCTTAAGTTGTCCAGTTCGCGATTGATTGTCGACGTTGTTGGACGTGCCATGATGATCTGTGGCATCTCAGGCTACCGCAATGACTCCAAGTACAGCTTGTGCCGACACTTGCGTGACGCTTACGGTGCCGCATTGATGGTGAACAACGACCGCATTCTGAATCATAACGCAACCATGTTGTTGGTTCACAAAGAAGGGTAACACCACTATGTGCAGCTCCCACGACACCATCACACCGGCTTATCTTGCCTACCAAAAAGAACTGATTGAGGCTGGTTTATTTATCCCTTCTGGTGTTCAGGGGTTGTACGGATACAGTGGCACTTTCGAGGGCATCATCGAGCACATCGAGCGTGCCATTACTCGCTTGGGTGAGCATCTGCACCCGGAGGTGATGCGTTTTCCGCCCCTGATTAACAGACAGCACTATCTCGGTACCGATCATCTCGAAACGTTTCCTGACCTGATGGGTTCAGTGCACAGTTTTATGGGGAACGAAAAGGATCATCTCGAGCTATTGCATCAGAAGGAGCAAGGGAAGGACTGGAGTAAGGCCCTTCAGGCCACAGAAGTCATGCTGATCCCAGCCGCCTGTTATCCCCTGTATCCCACAGCCACTGGCACGTTGCCAGAGCATGGCCGCATCGTTGATTTGCGATCGTTCGTGTTTCGCCACGAGCCATCGGTTGATCCGGCTCGCATGCAAATTTTCCGCCAGCGCGAATACGTGCGCCTGGGCACACCCGAGGAGGCCTTGAATCACCGGAACTACTGGCTGCAACGCGGGGAGGAAATGCTGCATTCCATCGGGCTGGATGCCAAACCCGTTGTTGCCAACGACCCCTTCTTCGGGCGGGGCGGACGAGTCATGGCAGCCACGCAGCGGGAGCAGGTGCTGAAGTATGAGCTAGTCGTTCCGATAGCCACGGCCGAGAAGCCGACGGCCGTAACCTCATGCAATTACCATCTGGATCACTTCGGACATGCGTTTCATATCCGTACCAGCAATGGAGAGACGGCACACAGCGCCTGCATAGGCTTTGGTTTGGAGCGCATCGCGCTCGCCCTGTTCAAAACGCACGGGTTTGCGCCGAAACAATGGCCGGCCAGTGTGCGGAAGAATCTAGAGCTATAAGAATGCAGCGGATCATCTCTCTTGATCCTGCTCGTTATCAACGCCACCTGATTCATGGCGAGAATCGCGATTGGGCAGAAACCAACTGCTATGTCGATGTCTGGATAGAGTTGCTGCATGCCTTGGGGTTCGAGCCCATCGCCGCCTTGCCATTCACTTTGGGAATTGATTTTGAAGGCGATCAGTGGACTTTTTTCAAGTTTCCGCTGGCCGACATCTACGAGCTCTATGGCCTGGATGTGCAGGAGCTCGCAATCTGGCGTTCGCTGGTAGAGCATGTTGAAGAACAGGTCGGGCGCGGCCGGCCGGTATTGGTAGAGCTGGACTCATACTTCCTTCCTGACACCGCTGGGACCGCCTATCAATTAGAACATGTGAAATCCACGGTTGCGGTGACCGAGATTGATGCGGCCAATCACCATATGGGGTATTTCCATGGCCAAGGTTATTATCATCTCGATGGCCAGGACTTCATTAGTATCTTCCGTCTGAGTGGCCAGCCAGATCCGGCCATGCTCCCGCCTTATGTCGAATTTGTTAAAGCGCACAGACAGGAAAAACTCGAAGACTCCGCTCTGCTGGAAGCCTCGCTGCAATTGTTGCGCAAGCATCTGCGACTGTTGCCCGAGAAAAATCCATTCCAGATCTTCAAGATGAGTTTTCAACAAGACCTTGACTGGCTGATGGGAGAAGACCTCAAGACGTTTCATCTGTATTCGTTTGCCACGCTGCGTCAGTACGGCGCCTGTTTCGAATTGTCTGCTACCTACGTGAAATGGCTGGCGGAGCGGGGGCAGCGGAACCTGGAGGAAGCCATATCCGCCTTTTCCGAGATATCGAATGGCGCCAAGACCTTCCAGTTTCAGCTGGCTCGCGCCATGAACCGAAAGAAGCCGCTCGACATGTCACCTCTGGACGATATGGCGCAACGCTGGGAGCGGGGAATGCAGCTATTGGCCAGCCGTTATTGCTGATGCCCGCCGCTCAGCCGTGATGAGGAGCCTATTCGGAAAGACAATATTACCCGTCACACCGGAGACGTTTTTTCCTTTGGAGGATGGTTGGCAGCTGGCATTGACCAATCCGGGTGTCGCGGTCGCGCCAGCGGATTTATCCAGTCAGAACCTCGAATGGTTGCCAGCGATGGTGCCGGGTACTGTCGCGCAATCGCTGCAGGCGGCCGGACACTGGGATTTTGAGCAGCCACAAGATTTTGATGACAGAGACTGGTGGTACCGCTGCCGGTTTAACAGTGACACGGGTGCGCAAGATGGTCGACATTTTCTCCATTTCGCGGGTCTCGCCACGCTCGCCGAGGTATGGCTGAACGGAGAGAATATTCTGGTCTCCGAAAACATGTTTCACCAGCACGAGCTTGAAGTGACCAGGCAGTTGCGGGCTGTAAACGATCTCGACATTTGCTTTCGCTCGCTGAACGAGGCGCTGGCACAACGTCGCCCGCGCCCGCGCTGGAAAACGAAGCTGGTGAGCAACCAGCAGCTGCGCTGGTTTCGTACCACCTTGCTCGGCCGTATTCCCGGTTGGACGCCGCCGGTAGCGCCGGTTGGTCCGTGGAAATCAATCAGCCTGGAATCGCGTTCCGGCACATCGGTTACCGACATCAACCTCCAGACTTCTCTTCAGGGGGAGGTTGGAGTTATCGATTTCAGCTGCATGCTTCATGAAACAAATAGCCGTGAAATCAGCGCAACTCTGTCAGCCGCCGGACATAGCGTCACGTTGCAGGTTGAGAAAACAGCGGAAGGTTACAGCCTGCAAGGCCAGTTGCGAGTGTCGGATGCACCATTGTGGTGGCCACATACGCACGGCGAACCGGCACTGCACGCATGCAGGATCGACATTACTGTTTCTGAACGGTTGATGGTCGTCGATTGTGGGAAAATAGGTTTCCGTCGCATAGAAGTGAATGACAGTGAAGGCGCCTTTGAGTTAAAGGTGAATGGACAAGCTGTCTTTTGTCGAGGCGCTTGTTGGACGGTGAATGACATTGTGTCACTCATGGGCTTCGCGCAGTCTTTGGCCAGCAGTCTTCGTCTCGCTCGTGATGCTGGCATGAACATGGTGCGTGTCGGCGGCACCATGTTGTATGAGGATGAGTCATTCTATTCCCTATGTGACGAACTCGGAATCCTGGTGTGGCAAGATTTTATGTTTGCCAATATGGACTACCCAATCGAAGACGAGAGCTTCCGTGCATCCGTTGTTGTGGAGGTAACCCAGCAACTGAAGCGTTGGCAATCACATCCTTGTATGGCGGTGTATTGCGGCAACAGCGAGGTCGAACAGCAGGCATCCATGTTGGGGCTGTCGAATGAACTATGGCGGAATGCCCTGTTTGCCACTGTGCTGCCTGACCTGTGCCGTCGCTGGCATCCAGATGTCCATTACATACCGTCCACGCCATCTGGGGGTATCCTGCCTTTTCATACCGGCACCGGTGTTACCCATTATTACGGCGTGGGCGCATACCAGCGGCCAATATCAGATGTGCGCCGCGCGAATGTGCGATTCACACCGGAATGTCTGGGGTTTTCGAATGTCCCTGAACCTAGAACGGTTAGCCTCGCTATGAATGGGCAGACCGCGGTTACGCATCATCCTCGATGGAAGGCCCGCGTACCCCGGGACACGGGGGCGGGGTGGGATTTTGAAGACATTCGGGATCATTATCTGGAACGACTGTATTCCGTGAACGCTGTTCAGCTGCGCAGTGTTGATACTGAGCGATATTTGGCGCTGAGCCGCGGTACTAGCGGGGAAGTGATGACGCAGGTGTTTTCCGAATGGCGGAGCGGTTACAGCAACTGTCGAGGGGGGCTGGTATGGTTCTTCAAGGATCTGTGGCCAGGGGCTGGCTGGGGAATTCTGGACAGCAGCGGAATCCCAAAGGCATGCTTTTACTATCTGCAACGTGTTTGGCAGAAGCAGGCGGTTGTTCTGACCGATGAGGGCCTGGACGGCGTTCATGCCCACATCATCAATGAGATGGGGGCACCCCTGGCGGGCATCGTGGAGTTCGTGATGCTGAATGCAGGTCAGGTGGTCATTGCAAAAGGTGAACAGCCGTTTCGGATTGAGCCACGCTCAATACTCACTATAGGTTCGGATCAGGTGTTGAATGGATTTTTCGACGCGTCATACGCGTATCGATTTGGCCCACCCAAGCACGAAGTCGTGGCAGTGACGCTGCGTGACAGTATGGGTGACGTGATCAGCGAAGCGTTCCACTTTCCGGGGGCACAGGAGCCGTGCGCAACGCACGGCGTGAAGGTGATAGCCGAAGCAGTGGCGAAGCAAGAAGGTGTCTATCAGATGACGATGCAGACAGATCACTTTTTGCATTCTGTCCATCTCGATGCGGATGACTATATCGCGGACGACAACTATTTCCATTTGATGCCAGGCAGACCGAAGGTCATTACTTTCAGGCCAGGAACCGAACAGCAAAAGAAATTCAAAGGTTATGTCGAGGCGCTCAATCTGCATGAGCCGGTGAGAATTGCGGTCAAAGAATGACTGTGCTGAAGCAGCCGATCATGACGACAATAATAAATTATCTTGAGACTGACGAGGATACTCCGGCCCCCACAGGCGCCCTCATTAATCGTGTCCCTTTTTATTTCGGCGCTGATATTGATCCTCTATTCGGTTGGTGCCACCTCCCTCAGCAAGGCAGTCAAAGCCGTTTGGGTGTGGTGATCTGCCCACCGCTTGGACATGAATATGTGCATGCCCACCGCTCCTTGCGTCATTTGGCGGACCATTTTGCCGCTGTCGGGATTCCCGCGATGCGATTTGATTATCAAGGCGCTGGAGATTCTGGTGGGGTTGATGAGGACCCGGATCGGTTAACCGCATGGTTAAACAGCATTCGATCCGCCATGAGTTTATTGCGTACTGATTATGGCTGTGAGCAAGTGGGTCTCGTTGGCCTGCGGATGGGCGGCACGTTGGCGGCGATTGTTGCCAGTGAAGCCGATTTGGCGTGTCTGGTGATGTGGGCGCCGTGCGTACGAGGCAGGCACTATGTGCGTGAGATGAAGGCCCTGCAATTGACTGGCGAAGCAAACAGCAACGACATCTCTGCTTCTGGCGGTGACATGGAAAGTGCGGGTTATATTCTGACAGAACAGACCATCAAAGACCTTGGCAACCTGAATCTCGAAAAAGTATTACCCAGGACTACCCGGATACTGCTCGTCGCACGTGATGATTTGGCTGATGATCTCAGCTTGAGAAAGGCCTGGTCTGCGCAGGATATACAAACTGAATACCGGAGAATGCCTGGCTACATCGATATGCTAGCGGCACCACATAATACTAAAGTTCCCATCATGGCTATAAGAAACATCGTGACGTGGGTGAATGAAGGCCCCACATCGCAGAAGAATCATGGGCGCGCGATGGTAAGGCCTGAACGTTTGCTGAATGAGGCGATCATTCGCCCTCGCTCCTATGCAGAGGATAGCAATATTCAGGCTGACACGAATGTTCGAGAGCGTATTTTTCAATTTGACACGAAACAGAAACTGTTTGGAGTGTTTTGTGAACCGGCCAATGGAGGATCAGCGGATCGACCTGCAATTCTCCTGCTTAATTCTGGCGCCGTGCACCATGTTGGCGCCAGTCGACTTTACGTTCTTTTGGCGCGCAATCTTGCACAAGCCGGCTTCTGTAGTTTGAGAATGGACTTTCCTGGTCTGGGAGACAGCGTTATTGACGCCATGGATAAGGAAAATGATTCATACACAGCAGATTCGACCACAGGCATTCTGTCTGCCATACACGCATTAAAGCGGGCTTACCATACGAAATCCTTTGTTGTCATGGGGGTTTGCTCTGGGGCACATTCAGCCTTTCATGCGGGGCTGGACCTGCCTGAAGAACCCATTACAGAATGCCTGCTCATCAACCCGCTGACATTCTACTGGAAAGAGGGAATGTCTCTGGAAGTTACGCAAGCCGAGCATTTCAGCAATTGGAACCAATATATGGAGGCAATGCACCAATGGTCGCGATGGAAAAAGCTCTTATGCGGCGGCGTGGACATTGGCGCCATTATTGCTGCAGTCAACGAGAAGGCACGGGTTAAGCTCTCAAATATTTCCAAGACCTTAAAAAGAGCATTCACTAAGGGTGATCAACCGACTCGCAGTTCAGAGGATCTGGAGGCTGACATTTCCCAATTGCTGGGATCAGGAAGACGTTTGGCGTTTATCTTTTCCGATACAGATCCCGGCTATGACCTGTTAATGGCGCATGCGGGAAGAGCGGTGAAAAAACTGGTGAAGGAAGGCGAGGTGACGATCGAGTTCATCGCTAACGCGAACCATACCTTTACTTCCCGTCCCGCACGTCGTGAGGTCATCAGCCGGATTACAAGGCATATCGCTAAACGGTACAGCACTCGCGAAAGTCGCGCACAGCAGTGATTCCTGGCTGGTATCGGTATTCTAATAGCTACTACGTTTCTTCTCTAGCCAGAACGATGGGGGGTATAAAAATGAACATCTTGTGCCTTGCCGTATTTCTTCCAGAAAGAAGACGCCTAAGCATGACAACAAGTCAGGCATCAACATGAATATTCGTATCGCCATAACAGACGCAGAGATTACAGCTTGTTATCCAGCAATGAGAGACCTTCGCCCTCATATTGCTGAGGATCAATTTCTTTCCCGGGTCAGGAGTCAGGAAACCTCAGGCTACCGTCTGGCCTTCGCACAGGCACCAGATGGCGTGGTTGCTGTGGCGGGTTTTCGCTTGTGTGAAAACCTGGCATGGGGGCGCTTTCTGTATGTTGACGACCTTGTAACCCTTCCGATTCATCGCTCAAAGGGCTACGGGGCCGGTTTGCTGTCGTGGCTCATGGAATACGCCGCAAAAGAGGGCTGCCTGCAATTGCATCTGGATTCCGGTATCCAAAGAAAGGAGGCACACCGTTTCTATGAGCGCGAAGGCATGATGATGAACTGCCTGCATTTCGTCGCAAATATTGCACATCGCTAGCGTACTCCTCTGACGTTGCGTCAGACATGTCGCTTTGGCCGGCCTTCGTCGTCATGGGTTCGGGCTGGCAAGAATATACCGGATCTGTGGAGCATCATGTGACGTGGAATGACACATGATAGCCATCAGTGTCATATCGGCGAAGTCCTGATGCGCACCCTGTTTGGCGTACAGGATCAGGGAGATAATAAATAATCGTTATATCAAGGCGTACCTTGACTGTTAGCATTGGCGAAAGTTTACGACATTCTCTGTAGAATGGTCTTAAGCATGCATCGGCATGTTACTTGCACAAGAGGCTGTAGGTTATCGCTGGTGATTCGCAAGACATATCGCCAGAGGAGCAGTTTCGGCTGCCCGTCACGTTAACTCAGCAGGTTGTGAGTGCATTGGTGCATCTTGACCTCGAAAGGGATTGTCAGTAGTCAGCGATAAAGGGATAAATCCTGTGGAAATAGGAAAACAAGGGAAATGATCAGGATTTTCAGACATTTTGTTCCAGTCCAGATCCTCGCGCTGGTCCTGGCCGATGGCCTCATTTTATTTGGCTCCATGTATCTCGGTGTCGCCGTGCGCTTCCTTGGCGGTGACAGTTTCGGCATCGATGATATTCAGCCACTACACCCGAAGTTAGCCACGGTAATTACATTCACGGCGGTGATGCTGTCTTCCATGGCTGCTCTTGGTTTGTACGAACGCGAGGTTACGGCAAGCGAATGGGGCTACTACATTCGGCTGATGGGAAGCTATGTGGTCGGTATGGTAATCATGACGCTGATTTTCTATCTTTTCCCAAGACTTTTTCTTGGACGCGGTTCGCTTGTCCTGACAGGTCTTTTTTCGATACTCGCCATCGTGGTGATGCGCGGCTTGTTTGTGCGACTAGTCAATGGAGACGTGCTCAAGCGTCGATTGTTGGTGCTCGGCACTGGCAGCCGGGCCGCGCAACTGGAGCAAGTTTTTCGACAACACAATATTGCCCACAAGTTTCACCTTGTTGGCTTCCTGCCAATGGGCACCGTAAACCACTCGGTTGGGTTATCAAAGATTCTAAAGAATACCGGGCCAATTCTGGCAACGGCCATACATCACAAGGTGGATGAGATTATTGTCGCAGTCCGCGAGCGGCGCCAAGGGAACTTGCCAATGGGCGACCTCCTGGAGTGCAAGCTTGAGGGTATCGGTATTGCAGATATATCCAGCTTTATCGAACGCGAGGCGGGTTATGTGCAGCTTGATTCCCTGAACCCAAGCTGGCTGGTATTTTCGGACGGTTTTTGCCGGAGTTCCTCGCGTGGCTTAGCGAAGCGTTTTTTTGACATCAGTGTGTGCATCGTCTTTCTGGCCGTCACGTTACCGATGCTGGCATTGAGCGCGCTTCTCATTCTACTGGAATCAGGCAGGCCAATATTTTATCGTCAGGTCCGAGTGGGAGAATGCGGGCAGATGTTCCAGGTGCTCAAATTTCGTAGCATGCATGTGAATGCGGAACAGGAAGGCGGGCCGCAATGGGCTAGTGAAGGAGATCAGCGCGTTACCAGGGTCGGACGTGTACTGCGCAAGTTTCGTATTGACGAGCTCCCGCAGATATTAAACGTGCTGCGTGGGGATATGAGTCTTGTCGGACCGCGCCCGGAGCGCCCATTCTTTGTAAACGACCTTATTAAAAAGATACCGTATTACTCCAATCGCCACACTGTGCGGCCTGGAATCACGGGGTGGGCACAGATTCGTTATCATGCGGTCGGATCCATAGAAGATTCCCGTCAGAAACTTCAATATGATCTCTACTATGTGAAGAACCACTCCCTGTTTCTCGATATTGTTATTCTTCTTCAGACGGCACGAGTCGTTCTTTTTGGCGGCGGCGAGAAATCAAAAGCTGGGAATATGCCAATTGCAGGAGTCTGAATGTCAGGTTGACGGGACCGCTGAGTGTAGCGCCATCACTATTTTTTTATTTTCAGAGGATTGAGTGGAGATTCCTCCCATCCTGTGACCAGGTCACCGCTGAAAAAGATTCGCGACGACCCATATGCCCACTCATGCTCGGTTTGGCGCCATGGCGTACCTTGTAGCGCCCTTACTTCGGACTTTGTTGAGCCCCGTTGAAAAAAATCCTTGTCAACATCAGCAAGCTTGGCATCAGTGTTGGCATACAAAGGGTTCTCCGGATGGTTTTCCCAATGAGTAACACCGCCGTTGGCGAAGTGCACACGAGATTTTCCGTAATACCAGATTCCATTTTCTGTTTTTGAAGGCACCCCCTGAACCGCATAAACGTCACCAGGTCTTGAACCGATCGTAAAATATCGCCCTGTGGACAGTTGCGCTGATTTGTCACCATGCTCAGATTGTGGCGTATTAATTGTTGCGTTAATTGGCGATGCGGCGGGCGCGGGGCTGTTCTCGACCGGTGTGTCCAGAAACAAAAAGTAGAGTAACAAAGAGATCGTCACTAGCACGAAGAGTATTTTCCATCGGGCAACATCAGCCGAAATCTGTTTTGAACTGTCAGAGGGCACAGCAGAGGCAGTTGTGTGGGTTGCCGCGGCCCGCATGTCTTCTGTTTTGGGCGTCGCTTCTATTCCCGCCTCAGGTTTTATCGTCGGGATCGAGGCGGGGGGCGCTGAGCCGTGTACCCGCCGGTAGTCATCCAAGGCCTTGTATGCCCTGGTGATCTCCATGGTTCTTTCTTCAGCGATACGCCGATTTTTGTTGTCCTGCTGGAAACGATCCGGATGCCATTTCTTGATCAATTTCTTATAGGCATCCCGTACTTCACTCCAGTTGGAGCCAGGCTGGAGTCCAAGAACCGAATAACAGCGGGCATACTGGTCATTCATGACGCGCATGGCTGGGGGCAAGTTTGAATTATTGACATCCTTTCGTGTGGCCAGCCGTTCCCTCGCCAAGCGAGGTTATCAGCTTCTGACAAACCAATAAATCGTCAAAAGAGATGGAGACGTCAGGTATGCGGCTGAAATAAGCCGAACTCCACTCGATTAATACCTAAAATAACGCTGATTATGGTTTCAATAAGGCAGGAAAGGTGTATAAACAATAGTTAACAACATGTTAATTCGTAAAGGATTATAAGATATTTCGCCATGAAAGAATTGCTGATTCTGGATTTTCGACTGAAACCACGGAATAACCCAGTAAAGCCTGTGATGTTTTAAACTTATTAATTGAAAAATATCCTTACATAATTTACCGTGCACGCGTGTCAGTGGGGATCCATCATTGGGAAGCCGTCATTAAAGAGCGGTGCACCGGCCATGGTCCAGAAGAATCACAGGTACGTCTGGTTCAGGCGTGCAGCAAAATTGCGATCTTTGCGTAGTGTTCGTATTTTTTGCAGCTTTTGCGTGGCACTTTAAGGTGTGTTGCCTGGGTGCACGGTCGGGGCGCATGCCGTTGTGTCCGCGTATCCGCGAGTCTTACCGAAAGGATCTTGAAATAATTCATCGATCAGAAATTACGAGGCAGGAATGCGTAACGTAGCATTGATTGCAGGGCTGTTTATTATCGGGCTGCTTGGAATGGGCTGCACAGGCGCGACACTTCCGGATTCAGAGAGTCAGCCAGCCTTCTCTTGGGGACAAGAGGGAGACTACCGGATTGGTGCGGACGATCGCCTGCAGATTACCGTGTGGCGGAATCCTGAACTTTCAACCACAGTGCCTGTCAGGCCCGATGGCAAGATTTCAGTGCCACTCATTGGCGATGTTCTGGCTGGGGGGAATACCCCCGAGCAGGTTGCCGCCACAATCAAACAGAAGTTGTCAGCTTATATCCGTGAACCAAATGTGGCTGTGATGGTGGTGGAACTTCGCAGCCATGAGTTTATTTCGCGCGTACGGGTGACGGGTGCGGTACGCACCCCTCGCTCAATGCCGTATCGCCAGGGCATGACGGCCCTGGATGCTGTCCTGGAGGCCGGTGGACCCAATGAATTTGCGGCGCCGAACCGGGCCAAGCTTTATCGCAAAGGGAAGGACAAGACAGACGTGATCGATGTTGAGCTTGGTGACATCCTGAATAAGGGAAAGCTGCAAACAAATATCACCTTGAAGCCGGGCGATGTTGTGACCGTGCCTGAACGCCTGTTCTGAAAGGTGGAGACCGGAAAATATGGCAACTGTTCATCCCGACCATCTCCACAAGTTACTTATCGGCGAGATCTTCAATTCTCGCCGGGCGTTTGTGGGAATTTTTATCTTTGTGGCGATGACGTTGCTACTGGTTGGTCTCGCCTGGCCGAAGGGGTTTGTGGCCTCCACCACAATTCTAGTGGATGAGAAAAATATCATTCAGCCACTGATGCAGGGTGCGGCCGTTGCTACGGATGTGATGGATCGTTCCCGTCTCGCGAAAGAAACGATTTTCAGCAGAAAGGTCATGACGCAGCTGCTCATGGATACCGGCCGGTTGAAAGAAGGTTCTTCACCGGATAAGCAAGATGAACACTTCAAGGACTTGCGGAAACAGACGAGTGTCAGCAGCGTCACCAAAAACATCATCAAGATCGAATACCGTGACGATGACCCGGAGCGTGCATACTTAACGACCAAGCGTTATGCCGAATTGTTTATTGATGAAACACTCGGTGCCAAGGCTGCCGAAAGCCAGGCAGCGTTTAACTTTATCGAGAAGCAGGTACAGGAGTATCACGAAAAACTGGTTCAATCCGAGGAGCAACTCAAGGAGTTCCGTTCGGCCAACGCCGATGCGCTTCCGGGTTCGGATACTGACATCAGTTCGCGACTCAGTGCCCAGCAGACTCGTATCGAGCAGTACACACAGGAACTTCACGATGCGGAGATCAAGAGGCGCTCATTAGAGAAACAGCTCTCGGGTGAAGCGGAAGTCGCTACTGCCCTTTCGCGTGAAGGACAGTACCGGACCCGCATTGCTGAACTGCAGTCGCAAATGGAGACATTGCGCCTCAGTTACCACGATACCTACCCGGATATTGTTCGGATACGTCATCAGATCGCTGATTTGAATGAAGCGATTGCAGCCGATCGTCAGCAGCGCGATGCTGCCAAGGCGAGCGGACGCGTATTGATCGATGACAGTGTGATTAACAATCCCATGTATCAGCAGCTTAAACGCGATCTCTCGCAGACCCAAGTCAGTATCGATACCCTGAACGCGCGCATAGCAGAAGCCAAACGCCAGATGAATAGCGCGCTTGAACGTGGCAAGCGCGTTCATGGTGGCGAGGCAACGCTTGCCGAGCTTACGCGTGACTATCAGGTTAACCGCGATATCTACCAGGACCTGCTCAAACGCAGGGAAAACGCGCGCGTGTCCATGAATCTTGACAAGGAACGGCAGGGGCTCACATTTCGGATACAGGAGCCAGCGACAGTACCGCATGAACCGAGCGGCTTGCTGTTCAGGCATTTTATTCTTGCGGCATTACTGCTTGGCGGCCTGGTCCCGGTAGGGATTATGTACGCCAAACTACAGTTTGATCCCAGGATTCGGATAGGAAGCATGATAGCGGAACGTAGCAAGTTGCCGCTGCTCGCCGTGGTCCCGCACCTGTGGGCGCCTAGTGAAGTTAATATGGTACGCCAGGAGATTCAGTGGCTAGGTATTCTCGTCATGGGAACGCTGGTTGTAATGGCGCTCATTTCCATTTTGCACCTGGCGCGGGTCATCTGACATGAGCAAAATCGAAAAGGCCCTCGGCCGCGCACGCAGTGAGAAGGGCCTTGTTGTCGTGGGCAGCCGTACTCGGGCAGATGGGTCCAATCAGGCAGACAGTCAGAGCCGCGATTTGACCGTGCCGGAGGGCAAGGCTGCCGGAACACAGTCGCGTGCCGACGCCGCTGCCGCGATTGCGCAGATGAACGAACCGAGCTTGCGTGACAGGTCTGAGCTGACGCTGCAACGCATCATTTATCCGGATATGGCCGAGAACAGCACGGTTCAGGCCTTTCGTGAGATTCGGACTCGGATACTGCAGAAAACGCACGGCCAGAATTGCGTAATTATGGTCACCTCCGTGGCCGGTGACAGTGGCAGCACATTTGTTGCGACAAACCTTGGTGTGGCGTTCGCCTTCGATGCGGGCAAGACCGCGCTATTGGTGGACTGCAACCTGCGCAATCCGGGCCTTCAGAAACTTTTTCCGAACCAGTCTCCCTTGGGCATCACTGATTACCTTGAGAAGGCGGACTTGGATGTGGCGGATATCATTCATCCCATTGGCATTGAGCGTTTGCGCGTGATTCCCGCGGGAGACCGTCGCGAAATACCGAGCGAGTACTTCACATCACTCCGAATGAAGCAGCTGCTGAGCAACATACGGCAACGCTATGCTGAACGATTCATTCTTGTCGACGCACCGCCCATGAGTGAGACAGCCGATACGCAGATACTGGCCGAGCTGTGTGACTACGTACTGCTGGTTGTGCCTTATGGTAAGGTCACGAACTCGCAAGTAGATACCTGCATCAAGTCTCTTGATAGCAAGAAGGTGCTCGGCGTAGTTTTCAATAATGAGCCATCGGCCCCGAGCCTTGATTGGAAGGAAATGTGGAAGGCATCGTTAGTACTTCTGCGGGATAGCTTTCTTGAGTTAATCAGAACAATCAGAAATGCAGCAAAAAAGAAATAGTACATCCAGGACACCGCCATGGTTCGGCGCAGTGTTTCATCTGAGCCTGCTTGCATCCGCGTATCCAATTCAGACTGCATGCGCAGGCGTGTTTGCGTATGGAGTCGGTTATGTTGGCGAGTACAGCGATAACATCGGACGTACCCCGACGAATCCACAAGACGAATGGATCAATTCCGCGATTGCGGGAATTACTTATCGCGAGAATGGCGCAACGCTGGATGCCAACCTGATGGCGCAGGCAGAATACCGTGATTATAAATATGACACATATAAGGACGGGCCGCTTTATTATGCCGATGCCTCATTTCTCTGGAGGGTATCGCCACAGCGGCTCAATTGGGTTTTTGTTGACCGCTATGACCAGGTAACGCGGAATATTACGCTTGCGAATACACCTGACAACATGGTTGGTGCCAATGTACTCAGCACCGGCCCGGACTTTTTCATCAGGCTGGGAAGCGTCAATACACTGTTGATCGGGTTGCGTTATGGGAATGCCTCCTACAGCGAAGGAGATCTCGACAACAGTCGCTATAGTGCAATGGCAAGCTGGCAATATGCATCGAGCAGGGATCTGACCTATTCGCTTAACTATCGAGGCGAACAGACGAAGTATGAGAATGAAGTTCTTAATGACAACAGCATGCGAAATGATTTGTTTTTCCGTGCTGATATGCGCCAGGTCCATACCCAGTTTCTGCTGGATCTGGGCACCACCCATATTGACAGGGATCGTGCCGGTGAGGCACACGGATATATTGCACGTTTGACGTGGGCACAACAGTTGACGACCGAATCGGCAGCAGGCGTCCTGCTGGCCAGTGAATTTCTGGATGCCGGAGCAGCCTTGCTTGCAACGGCGACAAACCCGGTCCTGGCCACGGGCACAGGCACGACGTCATCTTTGCCTGCGTCAGGTGAGGTGACTAATGATTTGTACTACACAAAGCGCGCAGAGGCCTACTATGACCACACTGGCAGCAGCGTTGTGGTGAATACACGAATCTTCATCCGCGATATTGATTATGAGATTGTGCCTCAGGATCGTCAGGAGGCCGGTGGACGGATGCAGATTAGCTATAACCTGTCCAGATTATTGGCGGCAACGCTATATGGCAGTTACGTGGACATACGCTATCAGAATATTGTTCGCGAGGACCGAGAAAGTGATGCGGGCCTCCGTTTTCTGTACCGATCTAGCAGCAATTTGAGTGTTGCACTAGAGGGACGTAAGACGTGGCATTACAGCACGGATGCATTACAGGAGTTTATTGACAGACGGGTGCTGCTCTCTCTGCTGTATAGCACCAGCCCGCTGTTTACCACCGCAAGGAGATGACAGGCGGCCATGTATCTTGATTTCTTCAAGCTCAGGGAATTCCCGTTCCGGCTGACGCCGGATACCGAGTTTTTGTACATGAGTAACGTACACGCCCGTGCCAAGGCGTACATGGACTATAGCGTGTGGAACCGCGAAGGCTTCGTGGTAATCACTGGCGAGATCGGCTGCGGCAAGACCATTCTTATCAAGAAACTCTTGTCAGAATTGGAAGAAGACAACTTCCTGGTAGCCAAGATATTCCAGACCCAGCTGGATGAGGTTGAATTCCTGCAGGCAGTACTGGTTGAGTTCGGCCTCAATCCATTCAATGCCAAGAAGGTTGAGCTGATTGACATGCTCAACACCTTTCTTGTCGACAGCTATCGCGACATGAAACAGCTGGTGCTGATCGTGGACGATGCGCACAATCTGAGCTTGAAGGCTCTGGAAGAGATACGCATGCTCTCCGGTCTTGAGACCCAGAAGGAGAAAGTGTTGCATGTCATTCTGGTGGGTCAGCCGCAGCTCAATGCGATGCTGGATGCGCCGGAACTGGAGCAGCTGGTACAGCGCGTGCGCCTGCGTTTCCACGTCAGGCCACTGGCACAGGACGAAACGGCTGAGTATATCGCTCATCGCCTGAAAATTGCTGGCGCCACACGATCGGACTTGTTTACCCCGGAGACTATGCCGGTGGTCTACAAATACACCGGTGGCGTACCGCGTCTAATCAACACGTTGTGCGATACGGCACTCACCGTGGCCTATGCGGATAGTCTTCCGACAGTCACGATTGATGTTCTCAAATCGGCGCTCGACGAATTGCAGTGGGTACCATTCGAACGGCGCGCTGGCGGGAGGCTTGCAAAACCCGCAGCGAAGGGCGATCGCTCTCACACAGTCCGCGAACAGGACAAGCTGATTGCCAATATCGGTAACCGGCTGAATCAGGTGGATAGCTTGGTGCCGTCACTATCGATGATTTCCGACCGCATGGGGAGTATCGAGGCATTGCTCACCACAGTAGTTACTCTTCTGAAACAGAACCGGGCGGAACGCGATATTCCTCCGCGGAAGGCCGGCAGCAAGGAACACTAGCCCGGGGATACCCATGTGCGGCATCGCTGGCATTCTGAACCTGAAGGTCGATCGCCAACCGAGCGAAGCTGAACTCGAAGCGATGATTGGGCAACTGCAGCATCGTGGCCCGGATGGATACGGCTATTTTTCCGATACGCAGGCCGGCCTTGCCCACGCACGCCTCAGTATCATTGATATTGCCGGCGGCAAGCAGCCTATTCACAACGAAGACCGGACCATCTGGGTCAGCTTCAACGGCGAGATCTTCAACTACATTGAACTGCGCGCGACCCTGGAGCAGCAGGGGCATCGTTTCTATACGCACTCCGACACCGAAGTCATCGTGCATTTGTACGAGCAGCATGGCGAGGACTTTGTCCAGCACTTGAATGGACAATTTGCTATTGCGCTGTGGGATCAGCCGCGCCGGCGCCTGGTGCTGGCCCGGGATCGTGCCGGTATTCGCCCCCTGTTTTATGCGCAGACGCGCACCCGGCTGCTGTTCGCCTCCGAGGCCAAGGCGCTGTTCGTGCACCCGGAGCTCCCCCGCCGGCTAAACCGCGAGGCTCTCGCGCAAGTATTTACCTACTGGTCGCCGCTTGCCCCAGCAACGGTCTTTGAAGGCATATCGGCACTACCGCCCGGACATATATTGGTGGCAGAGAATGGACGTATCCGGACGCGTTGTTATTGGGATTGGGTATTTCCGGAATCGCCTCTTTCTCATGAACGGCCCGCCGAAGAGTACGCAGATGAGCTGCGCTCTCTGCTTATTGATGCAGTACGGCTGCAGCTCCGATCCGACGTTCCGGTCGGCGCTTACCTGAGTGGCGGCCTCGACTCTTCGATTATCACCTCGCTGATCAAGAACTTTACCGATGTGCCGCTGCGCACTTTTTCGGTTACGTTTGAAGATGCGGAATTCGACGAGAGCGGCTATCAGAAGGAACTGGTTGACTACCTGGGTACCCAGCACACTGCGTTGCAGTGCAGCACCTCTGATATCAGCGATGCCTTCCCCAAGGTGATCTGGCATACCGAGACCCCGATTGTGCGAACTGCACCGACGCCATTAATGTTGCTGTCCGCCAAGGTGCGTGCCGAAGGCTACAAAGTCGTGCTGACCGGGGAAGGGGCAGACGAGGTGTTCGGCGGTTACGACCTGTTCAAAGAAGCCAAGATTCGGCGTTTTTGGGCGCGTCAGCCAGACTCAAAAATACGTCCGCGTATCCTCGAGCGACTCTATCCTTATCTTAAGCATTCGCCCGCATCGGGCCGGGCATTCACCGAGAATTTCTTCAGACAGGGAATGGAGCACAAGGACCGGGCTTTCTTCGCCCATATCCCCCGCTGGACGACTACAAGAAGAATTGCACAGTTTTTTTCGCCTGAGATGCAACATGCCGTCAGCGGCTGGGATCCGTATGCCGCCATTCTGCAAACCCTGCCGCCAGGTATTGAGCGCTGGCTGCCGCTTGGCCGCGACCAGTATGTCGAGGCGCACACATTGATGGCCGGCTATCTGCTCTGTTCCCAGGGGGACCGAGTGGCCATGGCCAATTCCATCGAAGGGCGTTTTCCGTTTCTGGATCACCGCGTGATTGAATTCGGCAACCGCTTGCCGCCGCGCTACAAGCTTATGGGGCTAACCGAGAAATACATTCTGAAAAAGTCCATGGCTGGTTTGTTGCCGGAGTCGGTGCGCACGCGCACTAAACAGCCCTACCGTGCGCCCGACAGCCAGAGTTTCTTCCGCAACGGTGTCGCAGCGGATTACGTGGCCGAACTGTTCAGCGAGCGGCGCCTGCGCGAGGCAGGCTACTTCGACCCGCGTGTCGTGGCCAAGCTTTACGAGAAGTGCCGCGCCGGTCGCGCCATCGGCTTCGCTGACAACATGGCCTTTGTTGGTATCCTTTCCACCATGCTGGTGGATGAGCAGTTCATCCGGCCGGCAGCGCTGACCGGGACAGTTGCCCGGCCTGCTGCGCAGCAGATATCGGCGTAGATCGGAATTCACGCGACATGCTCCTGCATCATTTTCTGGAAGCGAGTGGCCGGCAGTTGCCGGACAAGACCGCGCTGGTTTGTGACGGCCAACGCTACAGCTATGCCCGGATCGACCAGATGGCGACCGAGCTTGCCGCGTTCCTGCAGCAGCGCGGCGTGCAGCGCGGCGACCGGGTTGCGATCTTCATGGACAATACCGTGGAGACGGTGGTCAGTATCTACGCCGCGCTCAAGGCCGGCGCCGTGTTCATGCCGGTCAATCCGCTGACCAAACAGGACAAGCTTGCCTACCTGCTCAATGATTCGCGCGCCAGCGTGTTGCTGACGCACGCCGCATTGCATGCGGCATTCAGCGGCGCGCTGGCGCAAAACCGCAGTGTGCATACCTGCGTCGTCGCCGGGGAGTTACGCGCCGTGTCCACGGATGAGCGTCTGGTTCCCTATGCCAGTGTGCGCAACGTGGCCAGCGTGCCAGCGGGTACCGGCAGCATTGACCAGGATCTTGCCGCTATCATCTACACCTCCGGTTCTACCGGGGACCCGAAGGGCGTGATGCTGACCCACCTGAACATGGTGAGCGCAACGAATTCGGTGAGCAGTTACCTTGGCTTGCGCCACGACGACGTGGTGCTGTGCGTGTTGCCACTCGCCTTCGACTACGGGCTATACCAGGTGTTGATGGGGTTCAAGCTCGGCGCGACGGTGGTTGTGGAGCGCTCGTTTGCCTTTCCGGTCAAGGTACTGGAGGTGATGGCGCGCGAGCGTGTCACGGTTCTTCCCGGTGTGCCGACAATCTTTTCGCTGCTCATGAACATCAAGACCCTCACGCACCACGATCTGGGGGCGCTGCGCATGATCACCAACACCGCCGCCGCACTTTCCGAGCAGCATATTAAGGAGTTGCGAACGCTGTTTCCGCAGGCGCAGCTGTTTTCCATGTACGGCCTGACTGAGTGCAAACGTGTGACTTACCTTCCGCCGGAACAGCTTGATGTCCGGCCGACCAGTGTCGGACGGGGCATGCCGAACGAGGAGGTCTGGCTGGTGGATGAAGCCGGCAAGCGGCTGCCTTACGGTAGCACCGGAGAACTGGTTATTCGCGGTAGTAATGTCATGCGTGGTTACTGGGAAAAGCCGAACGAGACGGCGAAACGCCTCAGGCCTGGCCCGAACCCGGGCGAAATGGTGTTGTATTCAGGCGACATCTTTCGGACCGACGCCGAGGGATACCTCTATTTCGTGGCGCGCAAAGACGATGTGATCAAAAGCCGTGGCGAGAAGGTGAGTCCGCGTGAAGTCGAGAATGTGCTCTACAGCATGGAGGGTGTGCACGAGGCGGCGGTCGTGGGCATCCCGGATCCGGTGCTCGGGCAGGCGGTGAAGGCGTTTCTGGCATTGCGGCCGGGGTATCAGTATTCAGAGCGCGACGTCATCAAATATTGTCTTGGCCATCTGGAAAGCTTTATGGCGCCCAAGCAGGTAGTATTTGTCGATGCCCTGCCCAAGACCGATACCGGCAAGATAAAAAAGACCGGACTCGCCTGAGCGGGCCGGATGTATTCGCAGTAATCGAGGAAAATGGAGACCGCAATGCAAGACATCAAGACACAAGTGCGCACGTATATTTTCGATAATTTCATCATGGCCGGTGACCCTGGCGATCTGCAGGATGGCGATTCCTTTATGGAGCGGCATATTCTGGACTCCACCGGTTTCATCGAGCTGATCACTTTTCTCGAGGAGGCCTTCGGCATCAAGGTCGAGGACGACGATATGGTTCCGGAAAACCTGGACAGCCTTGACAGAATAGAAGGCTTTCTTCGAAAGAAGAAAGCAGCCTGAGTCGCCAACTGTGATGGAAGGCGTGAGCCTGGAATGCAATGGAGCAGCGCTACCGCTGTTCGCCGAACCTCATCCGACAGGAGCAGGCTGTGAATTCAAGAAAGCTTAATGCCCAGGTGCTGGACATCGACTGCGCAGCGGAAATCGAGCGCATCGCAAAACGGCTGGTCGAGATTGTGGCGCGCACGCTGCACCGCCGTGGCATGATCATCGCATTGTCCGGTGGTGTCGACAGTTCGGTGTGCGCGGCGCTTGCGGTCCGTGCGCTCGGCCCGGGCAAGGTGTTCGGCCTGATGTTGCCGGAAAAGGATTCCTCCTCGACCAGCTTGACGCGCGGCAAGCTGATTGCTGAACAACTTGGCATCCGCTATGCGGTTGAGAACATCGGCTCGACGCTGGAGGCAATCGGGTGCTACCGCTGGCGCGACGAGGCCATGCGTACGGTGTTCCCCGAGTATGGCTCCGACTGGAAGAGCAAGATCGCCATTGCCGGCGGCGCGCAGGGACGCATCAACTACTTCAAGCTGGTCGTGCAATCCCCGAGTGGGGAAATCCGCGAGGCGCGTCTGCCGCTCAAGGAATATCTGCAAATCGTAGCCGCTACCAACTACAAGCAGCGCATCCGCAAGACCATCGAATACTTCCATGCCGACCGGCTGAACTATGCAGTGATCGGCACGCCAAACCGCCTTGAGTACGACCAGGGGTTCTTCGTCAAGAACGGCGATGGTTCGGCTGATCTCAAGCCGATTGCCCATCTCTACAAAACCCAGGTTTACGCACTAGCCAGGCATCTGGGACTGCCGGCGGAAATCTGTTCGGCCGCGCCGACGACAGATACCTACAGTATGCAGCAAGGACAGGATGAGTTCTATTTCGTACTGCCATACGACAAGATGGATATTGCTCTCTGGGCGCACAATCACAAGATCCCGGCAACTGAGCTCGCCGCCCATCTCGATATCAGTCAGGATCAGGCCGATTTTATCTACAAGGACATCGATGCCAAACGCCACACGACACGTTATCTGCATGCGAAACCCGTTCTGGTGGACCCGGTAAACGAGGTGCTTGTGTGATCAATGGGGGCGATCCTGACAGGACGACAAACATGAGCTCAGCATCGTCGCTTTTTCAGGAGATGGCCAAACAGCTAGGCGCTGGTCTGAGCCTGCTGCCAGACAAGCCGGAAGAGACGCCTGATACCACGCTGCGTGCACTATGGCACGCCGCTGCTCAGGCACCAGTCTCTGTTCGGCAGGCTTGTGCGTTATCACTGCCGGAGCTGGACTCAGCTGGTGCCGAGCGGTTGCAGGGACTTATTGCACAGCGTGTGGCCGGAATTCCACTTGCACATCTGACCGGTCGTCAGCAGTTTATGGGAATGGAAATGCTTGCCGGCAGGGAGGCGCTCATACCGCGCAAGGAGACAGAATTGCTGGGCCATGGTGCGCTGCAAGTGCTGCAATCTCTGACTGCCGGGCGAGACGAGGTTCTGGTTGTGGATGTCTGCACCGGTTCCGGCAATCTGGCACTGGCGCTCGCTTTTCACGACTTGAAGGCGCGGGTATTTGCTGCGGACATCTCTGCCGAGGCAGTTATGCTGGGTCAGCGCAATGCGCGTTATCTGGGACTTGAAGACCGCGTTGAGTTTCGGTCAGGAGATCTGCTTGCGCCGTTCGATGAGCCTCGTTTCCATGGGAACGTCGATTTGCTGGTTTGTAATCCGCCGTACATATCGAGCAAGAAGGTCGACACCATGGCGGGTGAGATCATCGGCCATGAGCCACGACTCGCATTCGATGGCGGACCGCTTGGTATCCGGATCGTCGAGCGGCTTGTTCGTGAGGCACCGCGTTTCCTGCGCCGAGGGGGTACTTTGGCGTTTGAAGTAGGTCTCGGGCAGGGGCCTGCTCTTCTCAAGAGACTGGCAAAGAACACCGGTTACAGCGGGCTTCGATCGATTGCGGATGAGGCCGGCGAGGTCAGGGTGATTCTGGCCGCCGTGTAAATTCTTCGGTGGCAGGAATGCCAAACGCAGGTATAGATCATATTTTGTAGCAATGCTTGCAGACGCGAGGCGGAGTGCGATATGCGTGTTGATGTATCTCGGCGTAAATTCCTGATAGCCAGCACAGCGGCAGGCGCTGGGCTGGCGCTTGCCGTCTATTTCGCATCCCGTAAGCAGGAACACGAGCGCGGTATAGACGCGAACGCTCGAAATGAATTCAGTCCCAATGCCTGGTTGCGAATTGACGTTGATGGAGTCATCACCATTACGGTCGCCAAGTCAGAGATGGGACAGGGTGTGTGGACGGCATTGCCCATGCTCATCGCAGAAGAGCTTGAGGCGGACTGGAAAAAAATACGGGTCGAGCAGGCGCTGGCAGATGCGATCTATGGAAACCAGGACACCGGGGGCAGCAGCAGTGTCCGGGAAAACTGGGACACGCTGCGCCAGTCCGGCGCTGTAGCGCGAGAAATGCTGATCGCTGCCGCCGCTGCGTCTTGGGGCGTTCCAAATGGGGAATGCCGTGCGCAAGAAGGCATGGTCATTCATTCTCCAAGCAGGAGAAAGCAGAGCTACGGCCAGCTTTCGGTCGCGGCTGCGCGCCAACCTGTCCCCAAAATGGTAGAACTCAAGGAGCCGCTTCAGTTTCACCTCATTGGCAAACCTGTTCAGCGTCTCGATACGCCTTTTAAGATAAACGGGAGCGCTCTGTACGGTTCCGACATCAAGCTGCCCGGGATGTTGACGGCGCTGGTGGCGCATTGTCCGGCATTTGCGGGCAAGCCTGGCAAGATTGACGCCAGCAGAACCCGGGCGGTCCCGGGTGTTCGTGATGTCGTGCGGATCGATTCGGGCATAGCCGTTGTTGCAGACGGTTACTGGGCCGCCAGGCAGGGACTGGATGCGCTCGAAATCAGGTGGGACATGCCGGATGGTGCGCGTGTGAACGATGCGACAATTCACGAACAGCTTGTTGCTGCGGTTAACCAGCCGGGTGTCACGGTCCAGGATGACGGAAACCTTGAGCAGGGGCGCGCAGCGGCGTCCAGAAATGTCGAAGCTGTTTACGAGACGCCCTTTCAGGCGCACGCCACCATGGAGCCGATGAATTGCACTGCCTATCTACACGATGGCATCTGTGAAGTGTGGGCGCCGACCCAGTCTCCGGAAGCAGCCCAGGAGATCGCTCTTCGGTATGCTTTCCCGGGCCTGGTTCGGCTCTGGCATAAATTACGCGGGAGCGTTCAGCGCAGCCGGGCTGTCCCTGTTGTCGTTCATACCACGCATCTGGGCGGAGGGTTCGGCCGGCGGCTGGAGCAGGATTATGTGGCCGAAGCCGTGCAGGTCGCGCGTGCCGTGGATGCGCCAATCAGGCTGCTCTGGAGCAGAGAAGAAGATATGCAGCATGACGTCTATCGGCCAGCCAGTTATCACCGTCTCGTTGCCGGTCTGGACAGGTCGGGAATGCCGGTGACATGGCATCACAAAATAGCCGGACCATCTCTTAAAGAGAGTCTCCGGCCCGGCTCAGTCAAAGGCGGGCATGATCCCACGAGCACCCAGGGCGCCACGAATATTCCATACGCCGTACCGAATGTGCGTGTGCAATACCTGATGGCGCAGGTGGGCGTCCCCTGCGGTTACTGGCGTTCGGTGGGGCACTCGAACAATGCGTTTGTGGTTGAGTGTTTCCTGGACGAGCTGGCTGCGGCAAGCAGCAAGGATCCGCTGGCGTTTCGTCTTGCGCTGCTGGCGGATGCGCCCCGGCACCGCGCAGTGCTGGAGCTTGCTGCCGGCAAGGCAGGCTGGGGCAGGAACCTGCCAAAGGGACACTATCAGGGATTGGCAGTGCATAAATCCTTTGGCAGTTATGTTGCCCAGGTTGCCGAGGTGTCGATTGGCAACGCCGGTGAAGTGCGGGTGCATCGGGTTGTCTGTGCAATCGACTGCGGCATGGTCGTGAATCCAGGCATTGTTGTTGCCCAGATGGAAGGGTCCGTGGCGTTTGCCCTCACTGCGGCCTTGAAAGGTGCCATCACGCTGGAGGATGGGCGGGTCACGCAAAGTAACTTCCATGACTACCCGATTCTGCGCATGGACGAAATGCCAACGGTCGAAACCCACATCGTCAGGAGCAGCGAACCTCCGACTGGCGTCGGAGAGCCCGGCGTGCCGCCAACGGCACCGGCAGTGGTCAATGCCATCTTTGCCGCAACAGGCCGGCGCATCCGGCGATTGCCGGTGCGGCCGGAAGACTTGTTCCGGCGCTGAGGCGGCGCGTCAGCCCTTCGCCGGCGGCGCTACCTTTATACGACAAACAAGAGTTATCTTTCCGTGCGAGGTTGTGCGGCCGATGATCGTGGTTGCCGGGGTTTTATGGTGGTAACCGCGGCTCACCCAACCAGCAATAGGTGCCTCGCTGCCGGTGAGGGATTGCAATACCAGCGACGTATCCATCTCGAGGGCTACGCGGCCACCGCCTACTTCGATATCGCAACGATTATTCTGTGTTGACAGGACCTTGCAGAATTCCGAGAGATGGAAATACACAGCGATGGCGTGACTGCCGCGCGCATCGATTTCATCGCGGATCGTCAGTGTTCCGGACGCGTCGTCCAGTTCCAGCGTGCGCCGATGGATCACCGGGTCGGTCAGTCTGGTGTAGCCGTCGTGCTCCCCGGAAACGCTCCCGCCCTGGGATTGAGGTTCCCAGCGGAGGCAGCGTGCGTTGGCGCGAGTTCCCCACAGAAAGGGGCCAAGCATTTCAGATTGGTCGGCATCATCCACCACGACACAATTATGCGCGCGCGTGCTGCGAAGATAATTGCGCCACACGGGATAGGTGAAGTAGTCATAGGTGCCAGGGTCAACCAGCACATCCACGCCGAAGGCGCGCAGGCTGAAGCTCAGGGCATCGGCATGGCCATGCGCGGCAATGGAGCCCAGTCCGAGTTCGCCACAGTCAAAAAGTACACTGATGCGGTTGCGAGAGTTCGCCTCACCGGATTGCAGAAGGTAGTAACCCGAATCGGAAAACGCCCGGGACTGAAGCGGCAGTCCTGAGGGGCCGCCAGGTATGGCATTGAAGCGCGCACGGCTTGCGCCTCCGAGCAGCCAGTGTGCCGGCTCCCGGTAGGCGCCAGCCAGGGCACGGAAATCCTGTCGCCCGAACAGCACGGCGCCGATACACAGCAGCGCGCTGGTGTCGTGTTGAGAGCTGCCAAGGTTCAGCACATAACCGTCATCGCAGTCGCCGAACAGCGGCAGTTTGTCGCCGCCTTCGGAAAGCGCCCCCAGGAACTCGAGCATCTGCTCGACTTTTGCCCAGTATTCCCGGGGGAATTCCTCTCCAGCCTTGCCGGCAATGACGCCACTGAAAATGTAAAATTGCAGAACGAAAAATTCATACCCCAGCGCCTGTTCACGGGTGCAGCCATCCGGGTAGGTTTGTGCATGAATTTCACGCAGCAGTATGGCGCGACTGGCGGCGCGCCAGCGTGCGGCCTCCGGTAATTCGTGGAAATAGGACGAGGCGATGAATACACCGGCGGCCTCGCCGACCAGGTGGTTGTTGGCCGATGAGCCGCGCGAATACTTGCGGGCGTTCTCCCAGCAGTGCAGGTACACCGCCTGCAACACGCGCTCGCGGAATTCGCCATTGAACAGCCCGGAATCGCGAATCAGGTCTATGGCCCAGACCCAATTGATGAGACGGATGCCGAGCTCTAATGGGCTTCGCCAGTTCATGCCGATGCCAAACGGGTTTTGCTGCAACCACGAATTCATTTGCTCGACAACCGCTTGGGCATAACGGACATCGCCGGTCGCGCGATAGGCGCGACCGAGCACTACGAGCTGGTGATGGCGGTTTGGCTCCCACACGAGCTTGCAGTCGCCGGTAACACGGAAATCGCGGTAATCGATGGCCTGGGCGAAAATCATCGGCGCCGGCTTGTTGCAGGCATGATCCCGATTCCAGTCAATCGGATCACCCATGGCATGCCGCTTGAGGTCAAAAAAACTCAATCGGTGCCGGACAATGTCATCGGCCTCCTGTACCAGTTGTTCGCACCAGGATATCTCGTCTTTGCTTGCCTGCGGCGACAGCCACGCGCCCAAGGGCATGTCTGAAAGCCGGAGCGGCGATTCGGCGACACTGATGCTGGGCGAGGGGATCAGGCCGAGTGCGAAGCGATAACGGTCGGTGACATCGCGCATGGCGGACTGTAGCCGCCAGGCAATTTCTGCGGGCGACATTCCCTGAAGTCGCCGGACATACCATGCCAAGGATTGCATCGGGGCAGTTTCCTCCAGTTAGACGTATTAATTCAGCAATGAGGGTGAATCGGAGAATTCAGCCATGCTCCGGCGGGGCACCGCCGAGGGCAGTGGCCACGCACGTGGATAGCAATGGCGACACTGGCTGATCGCAGCCTCGGCGATGACAGGAGCTAAGCCGTCTCCATGAGGCGTTTGATGGACTCAACCACTCTCAATGCGGTCTTGCCATCCCAGAATTCAGGCACGGGCCGCCGTCCACCTGTTTTCGTGAGCACGGCTTCGGCCCGTTGCTCTACTTCTTCCAGGCGGCAGAGCTGGTTGGTACCTTCGTGAATGGTAACCGGCCGTTCTGTGTTCGGCCGCATGGTCAAGCAGGGAATGCCGAGGTAGGTGGTTTCTTCCTGGATGCCGCCAGAATCGGTAATAACCAGACGGCAATTGAACACGAGGTTCATGAACCGGATGTAGCTCTGCGGTTCCAGCAGGAACAACTGCTTGTTGGCAGCGAGAGAGGTCAATAGTCCGTTCGTTTCGAGATTCTTTCGCGTGCGCGGATGTACCGGAAAGACCAGTGGCAGGCGTTGGCTGATGCGGCCCAGTGTCTCGCATAACGTTTTCAGAATCTCGGGGTTGTCCACGTTCGATGGACGATGAAGGGTGACAACGCCATAGCCGCCTTTCGGCAGGCCGATCTCCTTGTGAACGGAGAGTTCCTCGATTTTGTGCCGGAGCATTTCGAGCGAATCAATCATGATGTTGCCCACCCGAACGATTTTTCCTGGGTCGACGCCTTCGTGACGCAGGTTCTCGTCGGCATCCGGTGATGGCGTCCAGAGGACATCCGCCAGCACATCGGTTGCCAGGCGATTAACTTCTTCCGGCATGGAGCGGTCGAAAGACCGCAGACCCGCTTCCAGATGTGCGATCAATGGGCGCTGAAGAATCTTGCGATGTACGGCAGCCTCATTGCCAGTGCCCACAATACCAGTTGATGGTTTGTAGGTAATTTTCGCGGCAGCCAGAGTGCAGGCGATGGTGGAGTTGACATCGCCGACCACGATGACCATGTCAGGACGATGCTCGGCCAACACCTTCTCGTAAGCAATCATCACCTGACCAGTCTGTTCGGCATGCGAACCGCTACCGATGCCAAGATGGATGTCAGGTTCCGGCAGGCGCAGATCAGTGAAGAAGGCATCGGACATATTGACGTCATAATGCTGGCCGGTATGCACCAGGACTGGCCGGGCCCAGTCGGCCGCCTTCAGGGCGTGATACAGAGGCGCAACCTTCATAAAGTTGGGCCGAGCCGCGGCAATGAGGTGAATTTTTTTTTGCATTCTCTTGAGTGATTCGTGACGTTATTGGCCTATGGGCGTGATTCGGCCTGCGGCGCAAACGATAGAAGCAGAACAGACTTCAGCCGATACATAATAATTATACTTTAAGTTATTGATATTATATAATTAATTGTTAATTTATGATTGCGATGCGAATCGCCACAATAACGCATTTCATGGCTACAGCGTAGTGCCGGATTCCACGTGCGGATATGGTATCGTTACTTACAAATAAGCCTTCACTGCCTGTTGTTTAGGGTCATTCAAAGGGTTTTCTCCAATCGGATGACAACAAGTGGCCGGTTCTGGCCCGGACTGATGACGCGAGCAACAACACGCATATGGATTGGCACAGAAATAGCATGTAATTCAGAGCGGGATGTGAACAGAGACTATGAGTTATCAGGTCGTCAAGGCGAACATTGAGCAGGATAAAGACAGCATTTTGAATTTCTGGAGGGAAAACCACCCGAAGCCGCTGGAGGCGAAATTCAGGTGGATGTACGAAGGCAACCCGGCTGGCAGGCCGATAGTCTGGATTCTCAGGCATACCGAAAGCGGAGATTGCGTGGGCATGGTGACGCTCTTTCCGAGACGAATGGCCACAAAAGGCGGTCATATTCGTGCCGGCGTAATCGGCGACCTGCTCGTCAACCAGAAACACCGGACGTTGGGTCCCGCGGTGAAGTTGCTAAGAAGCACGCTATCGGCGGTGCACGATGGCGACGTTGATCTGATTTACACATTCCCAAACAAGGCCGCAGACGGCGTCGCCAAGGTAGCCGGCTGCCGTTATTTGGGCAAACTGCTCCGGCTGGTGAAGGTTCTAAGAACAACGCACTATCTACAGAGTTTTGGCTTGCCCTGGTTTCTGGCCCGGCTGTTGAGTTCGCCGATCGATTTCATTTTGAAGGCGGCTTCAATAGAGACCTGGAAAAGCAGGAACAAAATGGTGTTATGCAGGGAAGCTCATGCTGTCGATGCGAGCTTTCAACTGTTGTGGGAGGAAAGCAATCCTTCATTTGAGATTGCGGGCGAGCGCACAGAGGACTATGTGCGCTGGAAGTTTCTGCACGACCCTGACGATGTAAACCGGATATTCGCTGCATTCGAAGCTTCTAGTGGAAAATTGCTGGCGTATATTGTTTACCGCGAGGAAAAGAGCAGTATCGAGATTCGTGAGTTTATTGTTGGCTCTGACGAAGAGGCCGGGACGACGCTGATGGCGAACTTCTTCCGTCACGCACGGGCAGTCGGAACTGCTTCGGTCACGATCAATTTTTTGGAGAACGAGAAATTAGTCAGAAAGATGCGCCTGCTTGGTTTCAAGGAGCGGGAAGGGTATCGCAATGTGTACATGTATTGTTCGGACAGATTGGGCGGGGCCTGTGCCCGGTTCTCTGTTGCAAATAACTGGTTATTAATGGCAAGCGATGAAGATACATGACATTGAGGTTGCTCCGACGACGCGAGGGGGGAGGGAGTAAAATGGAAAAAGATGCCCTGCCTGCCCAACATCAAAAGAAAAGCATCTGGAGGGTTCGGTGAGACGCGGGGAAATGATACAGCGATTGATTCAAAGAGAGTCTCCGGATGAAGAGAGCGGACCGACCAAAACTAATAATTCCAGTGCCGCCATGAAGACGGAAGTAGAGGTTATCGAGAGCTGGCAGGGCGTGGAGTCGCTTGCTGGGGAATGGAGCAATCTGCTCAGACAATCACGCGCCGATACGATTTTCCTTACCTGGGAGTGGGTCAGTTCGTGGATTTCAGTTGCGGGGAAATCGCACAAGCCGTTTGTGATCACGTTACGGAATACGAACGGTGAATTGCTGGGATTGGCACCATTCTATGTGGCGAATTATCGTTTGCTGAAACTGATACCCTATCGGGTCCTGCGCGTCATGGGCGACTACCCGACGGGCGCGGAATATCCGGACTGGATCGTGCATCGAGATCACGAAGTGGTGACGATGCGGGAGATAGCAAGAACCCTGCGCTTGTACAGCAAGTGGTGGGACTGCCTATGGATGCCAAATGTTGCTGCCTGGACAGATGCCACTGAGCGTATTCTGCAAGCATGTCGTGAAACAGGGCTTTTAAGTCGTACACGATCCGCAAGTTTCAGCGGTTTCGAGTTACCGCGGAGCGTGAATGGCTTCGTCGAGGCATTGTCCAGCAACATGCGCAGCGTCGTTCGAAGGCAGGTGAAGAAAATATCGGGCCGCGAAGGCGTTGCATTTGATCGCTGTATGACCACCGAGAGCCTGCCAGATTATTTGCAGGCACTTTTTGATCTGCATTACCGCCGCTGGAGACGCAAGGGAGAGGAGGGAACATTCCGGCGAAAACCGGAAGAACGCCGGTTTTACGAGGAATTTGCTCCCGCTGCCTTGAGGTCGGGATGGCTTCGACTGTATGCGCTGAAAGAACGCGGCGAGATCAAGGCGGTGCAGATCGGCTACGTATACAACAACATTTTTCATCTGTTGCAAGAAGGTTTTGATCCTGATTATGCCGATGGCGTCGGCAATGTGCTGCGACTCCATGTCATCGAGGCATGTATCGCGGAAGGAATTGCTACCTATGATTTTCTCGGTGTCATGTCTGAGCACAAGCGGAGATGGCAGGCAAATGAACGTCTGGGCAGTGATGTCATGATAGGGCACCCAGGCTGGAGGAGTAGCGCCGTTGTCAGGCATGGAGTCTGGCCAACAGGTCGATTCTTGCGCCGCAATGAAAAAATAGTGGGCGAATTTGATATGGGACATCAATCATGATTTTTGATGAAAAATCGCGCCAGGCAGGACGCCTGCTGTTGGTGCTCGACGCTCTACTGGCTGCGCTCGTCTTTTTGACGACGTACTGGGTTCGTGAATTAATATTTTTATCAAATCCATCGGATTACTATGCGCATCTCGCGCTGTTTCCGCTGATTCTGGTCATTCAAACACTCCTTTTGTTCCGTTTTGGCGCCTACCGCGGGTTGCGTATTTCCTCCATCGTTGGTTACGCCTGGATGGTGTCACGGGCTCTTGCGTTCAGCTTCCTGATCTTTCTCACAATCCTGTTCCTGCTCAAAGCGACGTATGTAAGCCGGTCGTTTTTGCTTATGTACGGCGTGGCAGATCTTGTAGCGCTCGTCGCTGTTCGTGCTGGATTGGTCTGGTGGTATTTTCACAGATCCGTCGAAAGGAACGAGAACTTTCTTAAAGTATTGATTGTAGGAACAGGGCAACGCGCCAAGCACCTCTCTCGCACGCTCCGGGAGCACTCGGAATGGGGTATCGACGTGATCGGGTACCTCGATCTTTCGCCACCACAGCCCGGGGCAACTGTTCTGGGTAGTCCGGTACTCGGTACTGTCGACCAGATTGGATCGCTGTTAAAACAGCATGTGATCGACGAAGTCATCGTCGCCATACCGCGAACAATGATCAAGGATGTGCAATATATCGCCGATGCCTGCGAGGAAGAGGGCGTCAAACTCCGGCTGATGGCAGACGTTTTTGATCTTCAGGTTTCCAGACTGAGGCTGGCAGATCTCGGCGGTATTCCCCTGCTGACCTTTGAGCCCGTGGCGCAGGATGAAAAAATGCTCATCGTAAAGCGCGTCATGGATCTGGTGGTCACGTTGGCGTTCATGCCACTGGTGCTCCTGTTGATGGGACTGGTCGCTGTTGCCATCAAACTGGATTCACCGGGCCCGGTTCTCTTCGTCCAGGAACGGGTTGGCCTTCGAAAGCGGCCTTTCCGGATGTATAAATTTCGTTCCATGCGTCAGGACGCCGAGCAGAAGCTCAAAGAGATTGAACATTTAAATGAAGCGGAAGGGCCAATTTTCAAGATCGCCAATGACCCGCGTATCACCCGCGTCGGGAAATTCATTCGGCGGACAAGTCTCGATGAGCTGCCGCAGTTGTTTAACGTGATCCGGGGGCACATGAGCCTGGTTGGCCCGCGCCCCATGTCAGTGCGCGATGTTGATCTTTTTGACAAAGGCGTTCAGCGCAAGCGCTTTAGCGTGCGACCAGGCCTGACCTGCCTATGGCAGGTCTCGGGGCGCAGCAGCCTGCCATTTACCAAGTGGTTGGAGCTGGATCTGGAGTACATCGATAACTGGACGCTTGGACTGGATTTCAAGATTCTCCTGAAAACAATTCCAACTGTGCTCAAGGGTAGCGGCGCAGTGTAAAGTGTTGAATGGTGCTCGTATGCAGATCAGTGGCAATCATTATTGGCAGGAGGCATGGCCAGCATGAAGCAGCAGATTATATCTCTTGCGTCGCGTGCGTATCTGGGAATCAGCCGCGCACCGCAACTGGTTGCTATGACTTTTCACCGTGTGGGCGGGAAGCACCCGATCGGACCGGCGCACATCGAGCACCATATGTCCTTTCTGGCGAAACATTACGAAATGATTTCGCCCGCACAATTAGCAGACGGAAAAATACCAGCACGCTCCGCCATGGTAACGATCGACGACAGTCATGGAGACATCTATGAGCATATCTTTCCCGTTGCAAAATCGCTGAATATTCCTATTACGATTTGTGTACCGACAGATTACTTTCTGCGCGGCCACTGGCTTTGGTTTGATCAGCTTTACTGGATTCTGGAAAGGGCCGCAACAGGTGCAAAGGCGCAGATTGACGAGCAAAGCTTATGTGTCGGAGATACTGACTCGGTGGCGAAGATCAAGGGGCTGTTAAAGCGAAAGATGCCAGCAGAGCGGGGCAGGGCGCTGGATTCTCTGGCTCAGCAACTGCGCTGTGTTCCGCCGCGATCGCCGACAGAGGACTATGTGCCTGTGTCGCAGGATCAAATGCGGGAGATGCTTGCATCGGGACTGGTGGAAATCTGTGCGCACACGGTAAGCCACACGATTGCAACAGTCCTGCCAGATCAGGAGCTGAAACATGAACTTGAGCAGAATAAGGATGAGCTCGAAAAATTATCCGGCCGGAAGGTGGTGAGTTTTTGTTACCCAAATGGCGAGGCAGGAGATTTTGATGCTCGTACCACGCAGGCGATACGGGCGGCAGGATTCGGTGTGGCATTGACAAGTGTTGAGGGTATCAATCGGACGGACAAGATTGACCCCTATCGGATTACACGAATACACGCCCACGCTCAATTGAGCACGTTTGAAAAGGAAGCATCTGGTCTTGGTGAACTGATCCGGAATTTCTCGGGGACCAACAGGCAATAGTTTTTTCTACAGAAATGACACAGGTGAGGATTATGAGCAGGACAGCAACCAACAAAAACACGATTGCAAATCTGCGAGCAATGGCAATGCGTGGATTGCCAAGGATGTATCGGCCGGAGGAGCGTCTCTACGCCTTTTGTCTCCGGAAGACAAAGGATGGCATTGTCTCGGAAGGCCTGAGCCGTCGCTATACGGCGATAACCCTGATAGGGCTGGCTGCGGAAGAACAGGGCGCGGCGCGCGCGGCAGCAGGAGGCTTGTCGCTGCATGAGGTTTGCGATCGGCTCAACCAGGATATCGAACAGGTCAATAATCTGGGTGATGTCGCGCTGACGCTGTGGGCGGCGCGCGCCATTGGTTATCCCGATCGCAGCCGGATGTGGAAGCGGTTGGCAGCGCTGCAACCGCTAGAGCGTGCGTATCCCATAGTAGAGCTATCGTGGGCGCTTGATGCCGCCTGTATCGATCCGGATGCCACCGAGGCGCGAGAGCTGCGAGAGGGACTGGCACGTCGCCTCCTGGAATCTTTTTCTGAACGTTCACGAGTATTTCCTCATGTGCTCGGAGCCAGCGGCACGCGTTCGCATGTATCGTGCTTTGCCGATATGGTTTACCCAATCCACGCGTTGTCGAATTTCTCACGGCTAACCGGCGAACGCAGGGCACTTGATGCCGCTGCCGCTGCGGCCGGCAAAATATGCGAATTACAGGGTGAAAATGGCCAGTGGTGGTGGCACTACGATCAGCGTACCGGGAAAGTGATCGAAGGTTATCCAGTCTACGCTATCCATCAGGACGCCATGGCGCCAATGGCGCTGTTCGCGTTGAAAGACGCGGGTGGGCCGGACTTCTCAAAAGCGATTCAGAAGGGGCTGGACTGGCTGATTTATTCGCCGGAGATCCGGGGATCCTTGATCGACATGGACGCGGATCTGATCTGGCGCAAGGTGGCGCGACGCGAACCGGGGAAGTTGTCGCGTTACGCCCAAGCAGCGGCGAGCCTGATACATCCCGCGCTGCGTATACCGGGGATGAACCTTTTGTTCCCGGCGACCGCAATCGATTATGAGGATCGTCCGTATCACCTTGGCTGGTTGCTGTATGCCTGGCCCTCTGCCAGAGCAGAGGGCTGGGATCGCACAGGTGGTTTCGTATGACAGTATCAAAGCTGAATGTTCCGTCCGTCACGCTGTTCGGTATTCCCGTGCATGCCGTGAGCATGACACAGGCGCTGGACATCATAGATGGCACGATTGCCCGACGCGAACGCCTGCAGATCGGCGTTATCAATGCGGCAAAGGTCGTCAACATGCGCCGCAATCCGGCTCTCGGGGAGGATGTCTTGTCCTCCGACCTCATTTTGGCTGATGGTATTGCCGTCGTCTGGGCCAGCCGCCTCCTGCGGCGGCCACTCCCGGAGCGCGTTACCGGTATCGACCTGATGATGGGGATGCTCAAGCGTGGCAACGAGCATTGCTATCGAGTCTATTGCCTCGGCGCGAGCGAGGAGGTTTCGAGCAAGGTTGCGGAACGCATCGGCATCGATTATCCGAATGTTGTGCTTGCCGGCCGTCATCATGGTTATTTCACAGAGGCAGAGTCCGCCGGCATTGCGGAGGCCATCGCGAAAGCACGACCGGATATACTTCTGGTTGCTATTACTTCACCGCGCAAGGAGCAGTTTCTCGCCCGTTGGAGTGAGCATATCGGTGCGCCCATCTGTCACGGTGTGGGAGGGTCGTTCGATGTGCTGGCCGGTAAAGTACAGCGTGCACCGGAATCCTGGCAGCGCCTCGGGCTGGAATGGCTCTATCGGCTCAAGCAGGAACCAGGACGGATGTGGCGCCGGTACCTTGTCACGAATACCCTGTTCTGCTGGATGCTGTCTCAGGAAGTAATTCGCAATATGTGGCGCAGTTTGACTCGCAGCTCTTCACCAGACTCCAAATGATCCGGATAACGCTCCTCTGGCTTTTTATCACCTTCCTGGGCCTGTACGCCTGGAAGGATTGGTACAAGGCGTTGTGCGGCCTGATACTGCTAATGGCGGTTATCGAGCATCCCGATATGCCAAAAAGCATGCTGGGCATTCAGGGCCTGAATCCGTGGAACATATTGCTTGCCATCATCATCATGGCCTGGGCCGTAAGCCGGAAGCGCGAGGGGCTGGC
>Ga0315281_10000663_pt1 | contig 48452 bp, 35 predicted proteins | sample YL17G07_0_MG_FD_204540 | JGI IMG/M metagenome (GOLD analysis project Ga0315281, IMG submission 204540) | Sediment microbial communities from Yellowstone Lake, YNP, Wyoming, USA - YL17G07_0 | ecosystem: Environmental > Aquatic > Freshwater > Lake > Sediment | place: USA: Wyoming | collected...
TGGCCCAGAGTCTCGCCTTCGATGGCGACATTGAATACACCAAGAAAGACCTTGTCCGCTACAAGGAAGATTTTCCGGCCGGACCGAACGGCATTTTTTTAAGAAGAGTCAAGGAAGGCGGGCGAGAAAAACTATTTTACGCCAAGAATATCGTCTATTCCCTCTTCGCCGCTCCCTTCGTCCGGGTGTTCGGACCTAACGGGCCGCTCGTTTTTCATTCCGTTCTGCTATTCTTGCTCCTGCTCATGGGATTTTCCTTTTTTTCTCTGGCCAACAGCCCCGGGATATCACTCCTGCGCGTCTTGACATTCTTATTCGCTTCCGTGGCCTGGATCTATTTTCTCTGGATTGGGCCCGACTTCTTCAATCTCTTTCTTGTCTTTACCGTTCTTTTTCTGTGGCTCTCCAAGGTCAGGGCTAAGGACCACGGAAGCCTTGGGGCTGAAGCCATGAAAAGCCGGTTCCGGCGGTTTCTTCTTTCAAGAGCTTCGGACTATCTGGCCGCTTTCATCGCCGGCATCGCCGTTTATTCCAAGCCGCCGAACGTGGCGATCATGGGGCCGATCCTCCTCTGGACCCTGATCAAGAGAAAATACGTGAAATCCCTTGCCATGGTCATCTGTTTCTGCTTGAGCCTGGGCCTATTGTTCGGAACGACCTTCCTTCTCCTGAAAGACTGGAACTACCAGGGAGGTGAGCGCAGGAGCTTTTACTTTCACTTCCCTTACGAAAAAGACTCCTATACTTTTGATACGGCCCCTAACGAACCGATGTCGGCCGACGGTTACTTAGGACGGACTCTCCGCCCCGTTAAATTCGTCTTTCATAACATCTTTTATTACTTTTTCGGCCGCTTCACCGGCATCACCTGGTACTTTTTCCCGGCTTTTCTCTTCTTGATTCTCTTCGCCGTGGGCAAAAAAAGCCTCGACCAGTGGCTCCTTCTAGTCGCCCTGGCCGGCGAGATCCTGATCTATATCATCATGATGCCCGACAATTACGGCGGAGGCGGCGGATCGCTGGCCAACCGCTATTTCCTAAACATCTACCCGCTGTTTCTATTCCTCCCGCGGATGAAGATCAAGCCTAAGGAGATTTTTGTCGCTTGGGGAATGGCCGCGGTCTTCCTCAGCCAGATCCTGATCTCGCCGCTCCAAGCCTCGATGCGGCCGTCCACGCACGGCAAGAAGCTCCCCTTTACCCTTCTGCCCGTGGAAATGTCGCTCATCAATAACCTCCCCACGAACACCGAACCTCCGGCGTTCCGTCAGGAATGGGGCCAGCCCCTCTTTAAAGACCGCTTTCTCTACTTTTTAAACGACAATTTCAACCAAAAACATTCGGCGGAAAACGGCTGGTGGACGCTCGGCGACCGGAAGGCCGATATCATCCTCCGGACTTTTTTCCCGGTCAGAGAAGTCGTCTTCCATCTTCTAAGCAACCCGAGGCTCTCGAACAAAATCACGGTGACGGTTGACGGCAAGACGCAGAGAATAACGCTCGGCGCCAACGAGAAAGCGACGCTCCGTTTTCCGGTCGGGAACGGCTTCCAGGACAGGCAGTCCCACTGCTACCGCCTCAAGATCAAGGCCGAAAAGGGATCCAGCCCCTACTATGAAAGCGAGGCCAGCCAGGAAACGCGCTGGCTCGGCGTCTTTTTCGAGCTCGAGGTCATCGCCAAGTAGGCCATGTGCGGCATCTGCGGAATCGCCACGACATCGGCCGGCCGAGCCATCCCGGCCGAAATCCTTACCCGGATGTGCCGGGAAATCATCCACCGCGGCCCGGATGACGAGGGCTTCTTCGTCGCTGAGCGCATCGGGCTGGGGAACCGCCGGCTGAGCATCATCGACATCGAGGGAGGCCATCAGCCGCTCTCCAATGAAGACGGGTCGATCTGGATCGCCTACAACGGCGAAGCCTATAATTTCCCGGAGGTCCGGGACGAGCTCATCGGCCGCGGCCACGCCTTCAAAACGCGGACCGACACCGAAACGATGGTCCATGCCTATGAAGAATGGGGCCTGGATTTCGTTCACCGGTTCAGGGGTATGTTCGCCTTCGCCCTCTGGGAGAAAAAAACGCGGCGCCTTCTTCTTGTCCGGGACAGGATCGGCGTCAAGCCGCTCTATTATACGCAGCTCCCGGACGGGACTCTCGTTTTCGGGTCGGAGCTCAAGGCCATCCTGGCCCATCCGGACGTCAAGCGCGAGATCGAGCCGACAGCCCTCGACCTTTTTTTAACGCTCGAATACGTTCCGGCGCCGTACTCGATCTTTAAAAATATCTTCAAGCTTCCCGCCGGACATTATCTGACTTACGACGAAGGACGGACCGCCGTCCATAAGTATTGGGACATCGAACCGAACCGTCCGCCGGATGAATCCTTGAAAGACCGTTCTCTCCCCTCCCTCATGGACGAGCTCTACACACTCCTTAAAGAATCCGTCAAGCTCCGGCTGATCAGCGACGTTCCGCTGGGAGCGTTCTTGAGCGGCGGCATCGATTCCTCGACCATCGTCGGCCTGATGCGGGAACTCGGGGCCTCGCCGCTCCGGACCTTTTCGATCGGCTTCAAGGACTCTTCGTATAACGAGCTCCAATACGCCCGGAGGATCGCCAAGCGCTTCGAGACCCAGCATGAAGAATTTATTCTCGAGCCGCAGGCGCTGGAGCTCACGGAAAAGCTCTTTCGCCATCTCGACGAGCCCCTGGCCGATTTCTCGATCTTTCCGACGTATCTTGTCTCCAAAATGGCCCGGGCCCACGTCAAAGTCATCCTCTCGGGAGACGGCGGCGATGAGATCTTCGCCGGCTACGAGCATTACCAGGCTCAGAGGCTATCGAGGCTTCCTGCCGTCGCGCGTGGGGCAAAAGCCGCCGGCTTTATAACGAGCCGGCTCCCGCCCGGCGAACAGAAAAAAGGGGCCTGGAACAAGCTCCGACGGTTCACCCAGGCATTTGATAACAATAAAGATCTAAGGCATTTGCGGTGGATGATGTTTTTGTCCGATCGCCTCAAGGAAAACCTTTATTCGGACGATCTGAAAACTCGGTTGGGCGGCATCCGGAGTATCGGCCAACATGAGCCGTTCGGTCCGATCTACGAGCGGCTCAAAAGCTTCGACCGGACGACGGGCGAGCTTTACCTCGACCTTAAGACGTATCTCGCCGACGACATCATGGTCAAGGTGGACCGGATGAGCATGGCCACGTCGCTCGAAGCCCGCGAGCCCCTCCTCGACCATAAGCTCGTTGAGTTCGCTTTCCGGCTGCCCGGAAAGCTCAAGCTCCACGGCCTGACGACGAAGTGGATCTTCAAAAAGACGATGGAGCGCCTTCTGCCGAAAGAGAACATCTACCGCCGCAAGGAAGGCTTCAGCATCCCCATCAAGCACTGGCTTCGGGCCGAGCTCAAGGACCTCATGGAGGATTATCTCAGCGAGAAACGGATCGCTTCCGGCGGCCTTTTCCAATACGCGGCCATCCGCAAAATGATGGACGACCATTCTTCGGGCAAAGAGAACTACAGCCATCAGCTCTGGGCCCTGCTCGTTTTCGAGCTCTGGCGAGAAAATTACTTAAAAAAATAAGAGGAAGGACATACGCCCAGTTCTCTGGAATTATGGGTATGTCGATATTCTTTTCAGACAAAAGACCGTCTTTGTCCGCGGCGTGATCTTGAAATCCTCAGCCACCGGCAAACCCGGGATCCAGACGATGTTCCCCTCCGAGCAGAAGACAGGAAGTTTGTCCCTATCGGAGAGGGGGATCTTTTTCGCCCGCAGGATCTCTTTCAGCTTTTTCCGGCCGGGCGTTCCCAGAGGCTGATAGCGGTCCCCTTCTCGGCGCGGCCGAACGAGAAGCGGAAAGATGAGCTTTCCGGCATCGCCATAACACCGGCTCTGGTCATCAAAAGGCCAGGATGCCTGATTCGGCTTTTTCATTTTCTCAACAGTGAACGTCATCCCCGCTTCGAGGACATGGAGAGGATTCTTGCCGTCCCAGAGATAAGAAGAAGAAGGAGCTTTCGGCGCGGTCTTCTCCTTTAGGAAAATAAGCCCGCCTTCCTTGCGCAAGCGGAGCTTATCGGGAAGCGTCAGCTCCCGGTCCTCGCCAAGGTGAATGACCGCCTCGACATCCTCAAACGAAATCCGCCGAAGATCTCCTTTCCTATCTTTCAGGAAGGCGCGGACGACGCGACGGGCTATGCCTCTTGGAAGCTTAGCGAGATTACGGGCATCCAGGGACGGATGAGAATCTTTCCGGACGATCAGGCCGCTATAGTGTTCCTGGACCATCTTTTCAAGGACGGCCTCCTCGTCCTGGAGAATCAAGGCCAGACGGCCGAGCTTGAAGACGAGGCCGGGCTCATAATGTCTTTCAAGATAGGGGATCAATCCGAGCCGGATCTTGTTGCGAAGAAAGCGCCTGTCTCTGTTCGTTTCGTCCGTGCGAAAGGGGAGTTTCTTCCGGCGACAGAAGGCTTCGATGTCGTTCCGGGAAATTTCAATGAGAGGCCGGATGATCTTGCCTTCCACAACCGGGTGAATTCCGCCCAATCCTCGAGGACCGCTGCCGCGCAACAGCCGCATGAGAAACGTCTCCGCTTGGTCGTTGAGCGTATGGCCCGTGGCGATCCGCGTTGCTCCGGCCCGGGCCGCCGCCCTTTCGAGAAAGCCGTATCTCAGGACCCTCGCGGCTTCTTCAAGGTTGAGCTTTTTCCCTCGGGCATAGGCTTTGACATCGCGGCGTTCGACCACGAGCGGAAGGCCGAGCTTCCGGGCTTCATTCCGGACAAACCGCTCATCCTCGTCCGCCGCCGGCCGGAGCCTATGGTTGAAATGAGCCAGCCCGAGCTCAAAAGGCGTTTCCCTGCGCAGCTCAAGAAGCAGATGGAGGAGGGCCGTCGAATCGGCGCCGCCGGAACAGGCGACGAGCAGACTGTCGCCGGCCGCGATCATGCTGTACCGGCCGACCGTCCTTTTGAACCTCGCGAAAATATCTTTCTGCATCGGAAGGAAAATGGCGGCGGAGGGATTTGAACCCCCGACTCTGCGGATATGAGCCGCATGCTCTGACCAACTGAGCTACGCCGCCAGGGGTGGTAAGATTTTAGACAAATCGCCGGTTGAAGTCAATTTGGAGGGGGGACCTGTTTCGTGTATCCCCGTGGCAAGCCACGGGGCATATCAACCGTTCGTCAATTAAAGATGGCGGGTCCTGCGAGAGTCTTGAGCAGGGATGACTTGAACTTTTATTAGCGCCGATGATGAGCGGCCGAGTTCCGCGACGCCGAAAAAGGCGAAACGCTTATGGCCTTAGGAAGCCCTTGGAGAAGCAAATCCTTTCTAAAGCTCTCAACGTCTAATCCTCTCGAATCCGCCGACGGAAACGAATTCGAGCTTCTCCTCTTTCTCAATTTCATCCAGCAGAAGATTCAACCCGAGGACATCGCTTGAAATATGGCCGGCCACGATGACGTTGAGGTTGGCTTTCTTGGCGCTGGCCAGATGCTCTTCCGTGAAATGCATGCCGACGAGCGTGCTCACGCCGCCGGCTGCGATCTTGTCGAAGATGTCCTTCGAGCCTTCGGTCCCGCCCGTCATATCGACATAGATCTTGCCGCAGGAATTGCTCTCCGCGCCGCTGACGATCTTGGCCGGCACCTGGAGCTTCGCCGCCCGCTCGTATTCGGGAATGGCTTTAAGAAGTTTCAGAAGGTCTTTCAGCTTCGCCGGCTTCTCTTTTTCGAAGAGCTTCGTGAGACAGTTTGTCACGCAGTTGTCGGCCGGTGTGTGGAGGCACATCAGCGGAATCCCGAGGATTCGGGCGACGTCGACCTCCCGAGCATGGTTGACGGGCATGAGCCGGCGCTCGATCTCGCCGATCCGCTTTTCCATGAGCTGCTCGGCGACGCTGATCGTGACCCCGTATTTGGCCAGCAGCTTCGCCTGGAGCTTCATCACGTCATAGAGCTGGGCCGCGGCGAGGCCCATCGGATGGTGGGACAAGATCAGGTCCACGTGCGCATCCTTTTCCTTATTAAGAAGATGGGCCAAGAGGATTTCCCCGACCTCGATGTCGATTCCGATCATGACCTTCTTGACGCTGCCGTTCAAATCGCCGAAGAGCACCCGGCTGTCGGCAAAGGGATTGAACAGTCTGTCGGGATCGTAAAATCTCTTGTCGTCTTCCTTCAGGTCCTTGAATTTTTCCTGCTCGTCGTCCAGGATCCGCCGAATTTCCTCTTCGTCCCGAAGATCATTGGCGATGCCGACCTCGACGGCCCTCTTATAAAATCGCTCGAGTCTCATGAAAATCTCCTTTTTCGCTTGTTCGATCTCTCGAACATCCTTTTTATCTTATAACAAACGCCAGGAAATTTGCCACCTCCCTCCGGCCTTGTTTTGCAATTCTTTTTCCGGGGCGCCGCAAGGTCAAGCAGGGGTGGCGCGGCGAAGGGGCTCCCCGCCCGCGCGCAGCGGCCGGGCCGCGAGCACGGCCGGGGAAGAGCCGCGACAGGACCCCGCCCGAAATTGACCTGACACCGGAAAAAGAATTGCTTGCCAGGCCCTCGGCGCTCCTTTTCATTGACATTCGCTCCCTGCCGATATATAAATCCTAGCAATGTTTGGCCCCAGACCACAGACCAAACGAAATCGCAAAAAAGGAATTCTCTGTCATGATGTTACATAACATTGACTGGGTCATCATTTTTGCCTATTTCCTTTTGTCGCTTCTCGTCGGCGTGGCCTTTTCCAAAAAGGCCGGCTCGAGCACCTCGGAATTCTTCCTCTCCGGCCGCAACATGCCCTGGTGGCTGCTCGGCGTGTCCATGGTCGCCACGACATTCTCCGCGGACACGCCCAACTTGGTGACGGACATCGTCCGCAACAACGGCGTCGCCGGCAACTGGCTGTGGTGGGCGTTCCTCTTCACCGGGATGCTCACGGTATTCATCTATTCCAAGCTCTGGCGCCGGTCCAATGTCATGACGGATATCGAATTTTATGAGCTGCGCTACAGCGGAAAACCGGCGGCGTTTCTCCGCGGGTTCCGGGCCATCTATCTCGGCTTCTTTTATAACATCATCGTCATGGCAGCCGTCACCCTGGCCATGATCAAGATCTGCGGTGTGATTCTTAAGCTTTCGCCGATGCAAACCTTGATTGCGGCCATCGTGATCACAGTCATTTATAGCAGCCTCGGCGGGCTGTTCGGCGTCCTGCTGACCGACCTTGTCCAGTTCGTGATCGCCATGACCGGCGCGATCTGGGCGGCCGTATACTTGGTCAAGCTTCCCCAAGTCGGCGGCCTCGGGAAGCTCCTCAGCCATCCGGAAATCCACGGAAGACTCTCCATTCTGCCTGATTTTTCGCGAATGGATTTCGCCATCGCCGTCTTTTTCTTCCCTCTCATCATCCAGTGGTGGAACGTCTGGTATCCGGGCGCAGAACCGGGCGGCGGCGGATATATCGCCCAGCGCATGCTGGCCGCCAAAAACGAAAGACACGCCATGGGTTCGACGTTTCTTTTTAATGTCCTGCACTACGCCCTCAGGCCCTGGCCCTGGATCATCGTTGCCCTGGCCTCGCTGGTTGTCTTCCCCAACTTAGAAAGCCTCCAAGCCGCCTTCCCCCACATCAGCCCGAGCATTATGAAGCACGACCTGGCCTATCCGGCGATGATGACATTCCTGCCCCGAGGACTCATCGGGCTTGTGGTCGCTTCTCTTTTTGCCGCTTATATGTCGACGATCTCTACGCACCTGAACTGGGGCTCATCTTATATGGTCAACGATTTCTACAAACGCTTCCTCAAACCCAATACCTCGGAGAAAAAGCTGGTTATGATCGGCCGCATCAGTACGCTTGGCTTGATGTTTTTTTCAAGCCTCCTGGCCCTTCTCCTGCAGCACGCTCTCGAGGCCTTTCAGATCCTGCTCCTTGTCGGCGCGGGCACGGGCTTGATCTTCATCCTCCGCTGGTTCTGGTGGCGGATCAACGCCTTCAGCGAGATCACGGCCATGGCCGTCTCGTTCATCATCGCCTTATACTTCAAGCTCGTCCATGCGCGGCTTGGCTTCAAGCCTCTTGAAGACTGGCAGCAGCTTCTCATAGGAATCATGATCACGACGGCCTGTTGGATTACGGTGACAATGTTCACCCGACCCACGGACGAGGAGAAGCTTCGCAAATTCTACAGACTCGTTCATCCGGGCGGTCCCGGCTGGCAGCGCATCATTGAAAAAGAGAAGGCCGCGGGAACTCTCATCGGGGCCGCGGCTGAGCCATGGGATCTGCCGACCGGCATCCTCTGCATCCTCGTCGGCTGCCTGGCTGTCTGGGGCTCCCTCTTTGCCGTAGGCTACTGGATATACAGCAATTACATCCCGGCCATCATCCTGACTGTCGTGGCAGCCGTCTCGGGTTTTATTTTGATCAGGCTCTGGAGAAAGCTGAAGACTATCTAATAGCTGCCAATATATCTTTGGCTGGCGGCGCAGCCTTTTTCAATATCTCTGCGGCTTTCCGGCTCTCGCCCAATCGCTGAAGCGCCAGTCCGCCGAAATAAGCGCCGGGACCGCGGCTGTTCATATGCTTGAGCGTGAAATCGGCGACGGCCGCGAGCGCTCGCTCGGCTTTATCTTTTTGGCCCATTTTCTGGAAGCAGAGATATTCGATATAATCCTGTAATCTAAAATCGGGCTCAAACGGCTTTCCCGTGCCCAATTTCTCCGGATACTCTTTGGATTTCTCCAACGATCGGACCGCGCCGGCCCAGTTTCTCGATCTGATGCTTTTCAACCCGAGCTGGATGTGGGTTTGGGCGAATAGGGCCTGGATCTCGCTCGCCCCTTCGAACGGCAAGGCCTCGATCGTGTCCAGGACCGCGGCTGCATCTTCGTAATTGTTCATGTTCATAAAAGACTTGACTAAATCCGCCCGGATGGGAATTTCTTTGGGGAAAAGTTCCGCAGCTTTTTGAGCGGCAGCCAAAGCTTTGTCATGCTTCCCCTGCTTCGCGCTGAAGTCGATGAGCGTGTGCCAGTTCCTCCATGTCTTCTCCTCGATCCTGACCGCCCGCTCGTAGTCGGCGAAGGCCTTGGCCGGATCGCTCGAGCGGTAGAGATAGCCGCGGGCGAGAAAGAACGGGGCGAAGTCGGCGTCGTCGCACTGGTTGAACAAGGCCATCGTCTCGTCGATGCGGCCCTTGGCCCAGAGGATCAATCCCAGATAATACTTGGGTTTCCAGTCCTGCGGCCGGGCGGCCATGACCCACTCGAAGAGCGGGATCTCCTCTTCGCGGAACGGGAAGACGAGTCGAGGCAAGAGCGCCGAGGCTTTATCCAAATAGGCTTTGCTTTCGTCGGGCGATTCCTTCAGAAGAAGACGCGAGAGCATATAATAGACGGTCGGATATTCGGGCCCATTCTTGAGAAGCATCACGGCGTCGTTGTCGCAGCCCCATCTCATGTACGTGATTGCCATCTCGAGGTAACTCTCATGCGGCAGCTCGTTGCGGATCATGGACTTGAAGCTGTCCAGGTTCTTTTGGGTCGGATTGAGAAGATAAAGCTCGAAGCGGGCCAGATGGTCGAGCGGATCGATGTCAAGGAGCTGGATCAGGAAGGCCTTCGCGGCTTCGGTTTTGCCCATCTTCCGGTAGGCGGCGGCCAGGGTCTCATACCCGCCGCTGTTGTATTTATTGAAATCGATCGACCGCTGGGCATATCGGGCGGCCAGGTCGAAATTCATCTCGACGAACGCGATCTCCGCAAGCTGGAGGTACGCCGCCGATCGAAATTCCATGGAGCGCGCAGCCCAGCCCAAGGCCTCTTTGGCCTCAACGAGATTGCCGAGGCGGCGCGAGATCAGGCCATAGATGTAATTCGCCTCCGGGTCATACATGCTGTTTTCAAGGGCTTTCTGGGCGAAGGACAGGGCTTTCTGATATTCACCGCGGCGCGTATAGAGTTCCGCCACGTGGGCGAGCGCCCTGAGATGCAAAGGCTCTTTGTCCAGGCAGGCCAGATACTTCTGTAAAGCGACATCGAAATAGCGCCCTTTTTCCTGCTGCGCGCCGCTCAGGAACAGACCTTCGGCCGTGGACTCGTCGACGGCCTTGAAATGGAGGGGGCGCTTCAGGTCATCGGCCGAAGGGTCGCTTTGATAAAAGAGTTTTGCGCCTACCCTTACCGTGAAAGGCTCGTCGCCAAGATCGAGTTTCAGCTCGTTTTTATAGATCTCTTCCGGCTTCAGTTTTAAATGCTCACGGTAAAGCTCTTTGCCGGACGCTCGGATGACCAGGTCATCGTCGACAGCTTGGAGGGCGAAGAACCCGATCTTCACCGTGCCGCCGGCGGCCTCAGCGCCGAGAGCGCCGTAGGGCGAAGCCTTGGCCAGCGGGCCGATCCCTTTGTAAGGGAACCAGAGCTCCTGCCAGCGATCGGACCGTCCCGGCTTGAAGAATTCATGGTCGGATTGGTTATACAGGCGGCCGGCCTGCGGCTCGGTATACTGGCCGTCTTTATCGGTCAGCAAATCCACCCAGATCTCGCCTGCGCGCGAAAGGTCCCAGATCCAGACTTTACGGCCGGGCATGTCGTCATAAAGGGCCCAGTGGCCGAACCCGGAATCGGAATTTTTATACCAGGCGCCGTAGAAGTCGTTGTATTCGCCCACCGTAAAATAGCTCTTCGAACCGCCGAAATTATTGTTTTGATACCAGGAGAGATCGCGGCTCTGCTCGTCGACCGGCCAGGGCTTGAGGGGAACGGAATAATCGTGACCGATCTGGAAGCGGCCGGGAAAGATATATTTAAGGTCGTCAGACGTCTTGATCGCCGCGCATGACCAGAAATAATAGGACTGGCTATACGGTGAGGGATTGTACCAGGCGCCGTTGGTTTCGAAGTAGGCCTTGTCTTTAGGCAGCGTGATCGTGACACTCCAGCGCGTCCGCGAAGGAAGGTCCATGGTGCCGACAACACAACTGACGCTCCCGTCGGTGTTCTGGCGAAGGATGTAATCCACGGGCGTGGCCGTCGAAGGCGCGTGGCCGACGATGCCGAAGTTGAACTCGATCCCGCCCGACGTCCACGGCCCGCGCAGGGCGATCTCCCGGAATTTCAGGACATGGTTTGTGTAAAGGAATTCGCGGTTCGTGGATTTCTCGGTGGCGCCCCAGACCTTGCCGCCGGCCTGGGGAAGGACGGCGACGGAGATGTAGGGATTCTCCATGCGGACGACCGTCCATTCCTTATCTATGCCCGTGCCGCTGAATTTATTGAAAAAGAAATACGGATAGAGCCGGGCGCCCTGATTCCACATGCTCGACCGGGCGAAGATCGGGACCGGGTCCGGGTCGGAAAAGGGATACGTTTTAATGATCTCTTGCTTCTCTTCGACGCGCGCCGCGCCGCCGGACGTTGAATTCTTACACGTTACGAAAAGCGCGGCGGCGAAGGCCAGAAAAACTCCCAGGGCCGGGCAAGTTTTTCTCATGACGACCCTCCTCTCACAATTTTTCTTCCATCTTATTTAAAATAATTGAGATACACAATACCAAAAAATTAACGAGCGGTTCCCCGTGGCAAGCCACGGGGCATATCAGCCGCTCGTCAAAAAATCAGATCAGCCCTTCCCTAAAACTTGTTAAGCTCTGTCTTCCTTTATAATAAAGGAAGCAACCGAGCGCCGCCGGCTCTCACTCGGCCGGCTATAATTTATTCGTATTTCGGCCTCAGACCCATGTTGGTGAACACGAAGGCGTAGGTATCCGTCAACTCATCGATGGCCTTGGTGATGTTGCTCGAGCCGTGGCCGGAGCGCGTTTCGATCCGGATGAGGACCGGATTGTCCCCTTTGTGCTTTTCCTGGAGCGTCGCTATGAACTTGAACGAGTGAGCGGGCACGACGCGGTCGTCATGGTCGGCCGTCGTCACGAACGTCGCCGGATAAGCGACGCCGTCTTTAATGTTGTGAAGCGGTGAGTAAGAAAAGAGGTTCTTGAAATTCTTTTCGTCGTCGCTCGAACCGTATTCCACGGCCCAGCCCCAACCGACCGTGAATTTGTGATACCTCAGCATGTCCATGACGCCGACCGCAGGCACCGCGACTTTAAAGAGATCCGGACGCTCGGTCATCGCGGCGCCGACCAACAGCCCTCCGTTTGAACCGCCCGCGATCGCCAGCCGATCCGCCGACGTATATTTTTCTTTGATCAGATATTCCGCTGCGGCGATGAAATCGTCGAACACATTTTGTTTGTTGAGAAGCATCCCCGCTTTGTGCCAGGTCTCGCCGTATTCGCCGCCGCCGCGCAGGTTGGGCTCGGCGAAAACGCATCCGTTCTCGAGAAGGACGATGTTCGCCGGGCTGAAGGCCGGCTGGATGCTGATGTTGAATCCGCCGTAGCCCGTGAGGTAGCAGGGATTCTTGCCGTTGAGCTCGAGCCCTTTCTTAAAGACAATGAACATCGGGACCTTGGCCTTGTCCTTGCTTTCGTAAAAGACCTGCCTAACCTCGTAATCCTCGGGGTTGAACTTCACTTCGGACTTGCGGAAGACTTCGGACTTGCCGCTGGCGATGTCGTATTTATAGATCGTCGGAGGGAAGGTGAAGGAGGTGAAGGTGTAGAAGAGGATCTTGTCGTCCTTCCAGCCGCCGAGCCCCCCCGCCGTCCCGAGCGCCGGAAGTTCGATCTCGCGAACGATCTTGCCGTCCAAGGCGTGCTGATAGATCTTCGTGTTGGCGTCCTTGAGATAGCTCACAAACAGCTGTCCGCCGCCCGTGTTCGCTCCACTCAACACCTCGGGCTTTTCGGGGATGACCGGCTGCCAGTTCTCTTTCGCCGGCTTCTTGGGATCGATCAGAACAACTTTGTAATTGGGCGCATCGACGTTGGTGTAGACGAGACATTTGTCGCCGACGTTGTCGATGGCGGCGCTGTCGAAGTCGAAGCCCTTGATGAGGGGCTCGAACGTCGCACTCTTTTTCATCAGATCTTTATAATAAAGCTCCGTCCCCGACGTCCCGGCGGATACACTGAGGAAAGCATATTTCTCATCCTCACTCACGCCCAGCCCGAAATAAAGCAACGGATGCTGTTTGTCTTCATAGACGAGCGCATCGTTCTCCTGCGGATCGCCCAATTTATGATAGAAGACCTTCTGGAACTCATTTTTCGCCGTCAGCTCCTTGCCGGGAGCCGGCTTGTCATAACCGCTGTAGAAAAATCCGTTGCCGAACCAGGCCGCGCCCGAGAACTTCACCCACTGGATGCGGTCGGTCCCTTCCTTTTTCGTGGCGAGCTCCAGCACCCGGATCTCGGACCAGTCCGACCCGGCCTCGCTCCGAGAGATCGCCGCAAATTTTTTATCGCCGGAAAAGCCGCTCAGTCCGATGCGCACCGTGCCGTCGGGCGAAAGCTGATTGGGATCGATGAGGACTTCGGGCTGGCCCTCGAGCCCTTTCTGGATGTAAATCACGGCTTGGTTCTGGAGGCCTTCGTTCTTGGAAAATATGTAGTATTCGCCGACGCGGAAAGGCGAAGAATAGCGCGGATAATTGAAGATATCGGTCATCCGCTTTTGGATCTTCTCGCGGAACGGAATCTTTTTTAGATAATCAAAGGTGACGGCATTCTGCGCTTGGACCCACTTGCCTGTCTCTTCGGATCTGTCGTCTTCGAGCCAGCGATAGGGGTCGGCGACTTTCGTGCCGAAGTAGTCGTCCACCTGGTTGACTTTCTTCGTGACCGGATAGGTGATCTTTGCCGCTTTTTTGCAGGCTGGAAGTCCGATCAGGAAAAACAAAATCACGAGGGCTATCCATTTCTTGTCCATGCAAGCCTCCTTATTAGAATAGCGACGGAGTCAGATCTATCCATCTGACTAATTATATCCAAATCTTTATTCGTTCATACGTTTTTATCAAATGTTCAGACCTGACCTCGAATCGATCTTTCCAAAAGCTCCGCCGTGTGGGCGGCGCGGACACGGAGTCCACTTCGGTGGCAGCCGCCGCGGATCTGAAGGAGACAGCCCGGGCAGTCCATGGCGACGACCTCGGCGCCCGTCTTTTCGATGGCGGCGAGCTTGTCCGCGAGCAGGGCGGCCGAGATCTCGGGATTATCCAGGCTGAAGCTTCCGGCGAAGCCGCAGCATTTGTCCGGCTCGTCCATGTCGAGGATCTCGCTCTGCAGGGCAAGTTCAACGAGTTTTCGGGAATCCCCCTCGGCTTTCCAAAGATTCTTATGATGGCAGGAATCATGATAGGTGGCTTTCTGCTTTTGCCGTCCGCTCTTCATCAGGCGTGTCAAGTTCCCAAGCTCATTCTCAAAAATGAACCGGCTGAACGGTATCGCCCGGCTGGCTAAGTCCCTCGCCTTTTCGGAATCGACAACTTCCGGGCCTCGCCTGGCCAGCATGGTCATGCACGTCGGGCAGAGGGTGATGACGGGGCCCTCAGCTTTCAATTTTTTCAATAAAGCGGCAAATGCCTCGCCGGACGCTTTTCCGAATCCCGCGTTTGAGGCCGGAAATCCGCAACACAGGCTTGGTCCGACCTTCACATCATAGCCGAGCTTAGAAAGCACTCGGGCTGCGGCCATCCCGATCTCGGGGTAGAAATGCTCGATCAGGCAACCGCCGAAGATCGTGACCGTCCTTTTGGCCGATTTTTCGGCAGCTACGAGGGGCGCGAATTCCTTTTTGAACGCTCTCGAAAAAGGCTTAGCCGCCGGCGCGGGCAGAGCGCGGAATCGGTCATATTTTTTCATCCAGGCAGGGAGTTTTCGCGAAAAGCCATCCTTTCGGCCGATCACTTTGCGGGCTTTTCGGGCCGCTTTGAACGCGGCCTGCTGGATTCCCGGGCTGGCCATGACGCCGTCGAAGGCGAAGCGCTTCCACATCGCCGTTCCCGTTTCATTCTTAATGCGTTCGGCCAACGCCGTGATCAGATCCGCGATCTTGATTTTCGTCGCGCAGTATTCCTCGCAGCGGTGGCAGCGCAGGCAGACCCTGGCCAATTCTTTCGACTTCTTGAGCCCGTGGATCCAGGCCGTGAACAGAGTGCCGATCCCGCCCATATAGATATGCGAATATTCCTCGCCGCCGATGATCTGATACACGGGGCAGACATTGAGGCAGGCTGAGCACTTGATGCAGCGGAGGACCTCCCGGAATGTCGGATCGGCCAGCATGTCCGAACGGTGATTATCGAGAAGGATGATATATTGCGGTCCCTGGTGCGGCCCGGCGATGAATGAAACATAGCTCGTGATCGTCTGGCCCGTCGCGTTTCGCGGCAGGAGTTTGAGGACGAGAAGCGCGTCGTCGACCGCCGGCAGGACTTTTTCGATGCTCGCCAGCACGATATGAACGGGAGGAACGGTCGTAACCAGCCGGCCGTTGCCTTCGTTGGTGATGAGCATGATCGCGCCGTTTTCGGCGATGAGCGCGTTCGCGCCCGTCAAGCCGGCCTGGGCGGCGAAGATCTCTTTGCGCATTTCGCTGCGGGCGATACGGACGAGCGAAGGAATGTCCTCAGGAACCTGTTTCCCGGTCTTTTCGGAAAAGAGCACAGCCACGTCGTGCCGGGTTAAGTGGATGGCCGGCATGACCATATGTGTCGGCGCTTCAGCGGCGAGCTGGACGATCCATTCGCCGAGGTCTGTCTCCCGTGCCTCGATGCCGCGTCCGGCGAGAAAGCCGTTCAAGCCGGTCTCTTCGCTGACCATGGACTTGCCTTTGACCATTCTTTGAATGCTGTGGTCGCGGCAGATCTTGAGGATGAGGTCGTTGGCTTCGGCGCCGTCGCGCGCGCGCCAGACGATACTGCCGTGCGCCCTGGCTTTATGCTCAAACCTGGCCAGGAGGTTCTCGTTATGGTCAAGGGCCTTGTCTTTAAGCTCGGCCAGCGCCGTCCGCAGCTCTTCAAAGTCATAGCCCCGGAGGACGCTTTGGCGCTTGAACTGATAGCTTTGGGAGAAGTCCTGGAGGATCTTTTTGAGGACGGGATTGATCTTTTTCATGTTCCAATCAGCAAAATGACGAGCCTCGCCGGGCCGTGGACGCCAATCGTCAACTGGCATTCGATGTCAGCGGTCCGGCTCGGCCCGGTGACGAGCGAGACCTGGGGCGAGGAAATGTCAGTCCTGGCCAAATGGCTCGCGATTTCCGGAGCGATGGCCTCGAGATGAGGAACGATCTTTTTCTTTTCCAGCAGACAGAGGCAGGTTTCCGGCAGCGTCCAGACGTTTTTCTCCTCGTCGCTCGCATCGAAATGAATAAGCGTCCCGGTCTCGGCGATCCCGTAATCCGCTGAGACGATCCCGGCGTCGACCCAAATGGAATCCGCCGAGAGCTGGCCGCTAAGGCTGGAAAATTCCTTATCGAACGGGTCGCGCTTTTTGAGGGCTTCGGAAATTATGGCCCCCTTGATCTCGTTTTTGCTTAAAAAATCTTTCAGGAATTGAACGGCCCTCTGAACACTCGGGAACAGCTCGACCTCGGCGTCCGCAACTTTCGCTTTTTCTATAAATTTATCGATGTGCGTCAGCATATATTTAATCAGCGTCGGGCGGGTGGCGCCGACCGGAGCGTCCCCTCGCCCGCAGCGGAAGGGACCCCTAACATTTATGTCCGTCACTCATTTTTTTACCATTTCTTCGCTTTCTTGGGTTCCATCTTCCGCAGATCCAGGCCCCGCTCGAAAGCGCCGATGCGGTAGAGGCAAATCTCGCGGAGCGAGGACGGATGATGAAGCACTTCGGACAGCGATTGATGCCCCACCGCCCACACGCCGCCGCCCCTCACGACCACGACTTTGTATTCATGGAGCAGCCGGATGAGCGTATCTTTATCCACCTTGGGCGGAACGACGGGAATGACCAAATAAAGGAAGCTTCCCTCGGCGTCGATCGGAACGATCCGGTCGTGCGGCGCCTCCTCGCCCGGGTAGCGGAAATGCGAATGGGCTTCGGCTTCGGGCAGATAACAGTGCATGACGGTCTGGAAGTCGGTTCCCGTATAGATCGTCTTGTGAAGGGCAAGCTCGGGCGAATCCGACGGATTCGATCTCAACGGCACCTTGAGCAGCGGACCGCCGACCTCGCGCGGCATCGAGGCTTTCGGCGCGTAAAGCAAATAGTTCACGCCCCGCACCGACATCGATCCCGTGTGGAACGGAGATAACCGCGATTCGAAGACGCGCCCACCCGCTTTATGGAATTCTCTGAGGATTTCGGTTTCCTCCGGGAATTCGTTGACCTCGTCGCTATCGACGGCGTAGGGATCCGGCGGATAAGCGAAGAATGAGTCCGGCCCGGCTTTCAGCCGCTCGCGCAGCGCTTCGACATCGATGCCCAGTTTTCGGGCCGTTCTGACGACCGCGCCCGCATTGTTGGCCAGGCACTGGAGGAAAAACGCCTCTTTGAGAGTCTGTCCCCGGGCGAACGTTCCGTGCGTCTGGATGACCGTTACAGGGTGGTCGACCAATCGTTTCGGGATGATCTCGGCCATCTCCGGCGAACCGCTCGGCACGGCTACCCAGTCCACGTGGACGTGGCCGCCCAGATGATACCAGCCGAGCGGGTCAATGGGCACGAAATCCGCCGGCTTGTTGGGTTTGTCCGCGTCATCGAACGTGACGATGGCCAGGTCTTTCGTGTGGGCGTGGATCGATGCCCGGACGCCCTCGATATTCAGGATCCGCTGATGGATGTCCGTTTCGGAAGAAGCCTTATAGTAGCCATAGTCGGTGTCCGTGGCGGACAGAAAGCAGATCTGGTCAGGCTCGAGGTCGCCTTTTTGCGATCCCGAGGACGTGATGATGATCTGATCTTCGTCGGCTTCGCCCTTGACCCGGATGGCCATGTTTCCGCTGTGGCTGTCCTGAATGTCGTAGATAAGCGAGGCGCGGCCGACAGATTGAAAAAGCCGCAAAATTTCTTCGCTGACTTTCCATTTTCGCCGGTTCATTTTGTCCACCCCCCGATCCTCAGCGATCTCATAAGACTCTCGCTCGGACGGCCGGCCCTATCCCAGCCCCGCACTTCATAATAATCCCTCCGCATTCGCTCTTGAGCTTCGCCCGACACGGTCTTCTCCTCGCCGGCAACGAGGATCGGGACTTCGCTGAATCGTGAAGGCAGGCGGTCGTCGTCCGCGGTCGCTCCCGCCTCGATATTGAACAGCCGCTCGAGCGAGGCGGTCCGGTTGGCGATCTCTTCGAGCCGCGCCTCGGAAAAGTCCATGCCGGTCACGCCCGTCATCATCCGGGCCCAGGGTCCGGTGTCGAAGGCGAAACCCGTGAAGCGGCAGACGCCCAGGCTGTCCTGGAGGATGCCCTTATTCTGCATGTTCCGGACGGCGATGGGCGACTGGAGCAAGCTGAAGCGGGGGATCTCTTTGGCCCCGCCGAAGAAAGCGAGCGAGACCGCGTAGCCGCCGCGGAGATGGCAAGCGCCGGTCGGAGACGTCATGTACCCGAGCGCCTGGGTGAACGAGGCGCGCGGATCGTAGCCGGGGATCTCGAGCCGTTTCACGGTCATGGACAATTCGGGATGACCGAAACGGTTCGCCAGCCGGAACGATCCTTCGGCGAGGAGATCGCCGATGCCGCGGCGGTAGGCCGTGTCCCGGGCGAGCCGTTCCAAGATACCGGCGTTTCCGAATCGCAGCTCGAGGCCGTCGGTCGCTTCGGGCCGCAGATATCCGCGTTCAAAAAGCTCCATGGCGCAGGCCACCGAACCGCCGAAGCTCATGGTGTCCATCCCGAGCTCGTTGCATCGGTAGTTCGCCCGCGTGATCGCTTCGAGGTCATACACATCGCAGACCGGGCCCATCATGACAACGGTCTCATACTCGGGCCCCTCGCCTCTTTCGCTTTTGCCGTCGCCGGTCTCGACGCGCGTGTGGCGCTGACAGCCCATCGAACAGAGAAAACAGCCGCCGGCGCGCTCGAGCAATGTCTTGGCGAGCGTTTCTCCCGATATCTTTTCCAGGTTCTCTTCGAGGTGAGCGCTGTCCACGAAATTCTTATGCGGCAGCATGTTGATGACGTTGATCAACTCGACGAGCCCCGAGGTGCCGAGCTCGCGGAGCAAGCGTTTCGTAATGGGCGCCTGCTGGATGAGGTAGAGCGCCTGCTCATAGCCGGATTGGTAGCGCTCTTTGTCTTGGACCTGGATCTTGGCCTTCCCCGCGACACGGATGGCCTTGAGATTCTTGCTGCCCCAAACCGCGCCCGGACCGCACCGGCCATAGACCCGGTTTTTATCGTTCACGACGGCGGCGATCCGGACGAGGTTCTCGCCGGCCGGTCCGATACACAGCACTTTGGGGCGGCTGCCGGGTTCGCCTTCCGCCGTTAAGGCATCGGTCGTCTGATGAGTGTCGAGCCCCCAGAGATGGTTCGCGGGAAGAACCTCGACCTTTGCCTGCGTGATGTCAATGAAGACGGGCGCCGGAGCGCGCCCTTTGACGATGACGGCATCATAACCCGTTGCCTTGAACGCCGCGCCCCATGTTCCGCCCGAATTCGAGGTCCCGATGATGCCGGTCAGCGGTGATTTAAAGACCATGTGCCCGCGGCCGGCGGTCGGAGCGTTTGTCCCGAGAAGGGGTGAAGTTGCCAGGGCGAAGACATTCTCAGGACCGAGCGGGTCACATTGGGGGTCCACGGCATCGTAAAAAAGGCGCGTAGCCAGGCCCCGGCCGCCGAGGTAATCGGCGATCATCGCCGCTCCGAGCGGCTTGACCCGAATATCTCCCTGGGAGAGATCGATCTCCAGAACTCTGCCGTGAAAGCCATAATAAGACTCTCTCATATGTCCATCGAAGCTATAAGAAGCGGTATACCCCAGAGCCCTTTATCCTCCGCCCATCAAAGGGAAGATGGAAACGACATCGCCGTCTTTGATTTTGGAATCCAGGCCGGTCGCTGCCGGCGGACTAGCCCCATTGATCATGACGACCAGATGCGGTTTGAGCTGATCGCTGACGAAAACTTCGGCGCACTGGGCAGGCGTGTCGCACAACGAATTGAGGAGCTGGCGAAGGGTCACGCTCCGGAAAAATGCTAGATCCCTTTCTTTTATTCCGAAAATTTCCCGGAAATAGGCGAAAAATTTGACTTTGACCGAGATCTCGTTCATTCTTATTATGCTTTTCGCCAGATCCGCCCTCTCATTTTCTTCGAATATCTTAACGGGGATAGGGTCAAAAATTCTCCCATATTCCGCGACCAGGTTCCGCCTGATGACCAGGAGAGCGGAGCGCTGCTCATCGAAAAGCGCTTCTTTGAGGGCGGGCCAGAGGCCTTTTCCTTCGAGTTCAAGCTGTCCGATTTCGTCCACAACCAAAAGGTCTGATGTCCGGCTCCGAAGGATGATATTCTCAGCCTGGGCCAGCCCTTCAGGAAGAAGGCAAAAGGCCCCGACTTTCTGCCCATCTCCGCAGCCTATCCTCCGAAGGAACGGCCTGCTTCTCCCTTCTTGAATGTCAAAGAGATCATATCCTGCGGTCTCTCTCCTCTCCATCACTCTCAGACTGAGGAACCCATCCATGCTGACTCCCGCCGAGCCCAGCTCTTCGGTAAGGCTTCGGAGGAACGTCGTCTTCCCCGATTTGACAGCCCCCGTGAGGATAAAAATCATGGATTAAGAATAGAGGAGGCAGCCGGCAAAGTCAATTTGGAGGGGGAACCCGCTTCGCGTTCCCCCCTCTAGCTGTCACCGGGAAGACCCGGTCGGACGCTCTTGGAAGGAAACCCTGGGAATGGGTTTCCTTCCAACGGTCACTTCGCTCCCTGCCTTCTTTCCAAGGAGCATTTTCCGATGAAGTCTTCTGTGCGAGTTCATCGCCGCTCGAAAAATGGAAAGTCTGACAGCGTGAAGAACCTCTGCCAGAGCGAATCCCCTTCCCGAACGCCTACCGGATGATGATCCGGGATTGGCTGGTCGTAAGGTTGACGCTCCCGCCGGAGGCGCTGATCGCCGAGACGTTCGTGACGGTGATGTAACACTCCCCCGGACTCTTCGCCTCGAAGCGCAGCGTGGCCAGGGTCCCGCCGCCCTTGATCCCTTTCCCGATCTGGGGACTGGAAAAGCCGATCGTGCAGATCCCCGCGTTGTTGTCGAAGTTCTTGAGGAACGGCGGCTTCTCGCCGAATTGCCTCGTCATTCCGCCTTCGGCCACGTCCTTCAGATTGATCACCTTGGGGTTGTAGTTAAGGACGAGAGACATGTTGCCGATCTCCTGGTCGCTGCGGAGATTGACGGAGACCATGAACTCACCGCCGGCCGGACGCTCGTAATTGGCCGGGCTGAGCGTGATCTGGTTCGACCCCAGGTCCTGCTGCGGACGCCTCGCCTGGAGCGCCCGTTCCATATCGCGGATATCGAGTGGCCGGCCGAGCAATTCCTCTTCAAAAACGCCGCTTGCCGTAGACCCCGTATCTACGTCCACCCAGAGAGGCTTGTCGTCCTCCGCCGTCAAGGGAATCGAGCGGATGATATAGGGCGTGATCATCAGGATGACATCGGTCTGCTCAAGGGTCGTGTCCTCGGCGCCGAACAGCCGGCCCAGCACCGGGAGGTCTTTAAGCCCGGGGATGCCTTTGAGGGTCTTTCTTTCTTCGTCTCTCAACAAGCCGGCGATGAGATTGGTCTCGCCGTCCTTGAGCCGGAGAACATTCTTGACTTCCCGCGTGTTGATGATGGGAATGTCGGCGTATCCCTTGCCGCCGATGGATGTGACCTTGAGCTCGAGCGAAATCGTGACTTCCTTCTCGAGATGGACCGAGGGCTTGATCTTGACCTCGATGCCGACGTCCTGCTGTTCGAAGTTCGTCAGAGGCTGCGAAGCATAGCCGCCCGCCGCGAACGGGGAGAACGTCGTCCGCGGAATGGGGATTTTCTGGCCGACGAGATGCCGCATTTCCTCGTCCGAGACGCCCCGAAGGCGGGGCTGGGCGATGATCTTGGTGTCCGTGTCCGACTCCAAGAATTGGAGGAACGAAACAGGCAGGCTGATCGAAAAATTCTCGGCTTTCGACAGATCGATGTTCTTCAAGTTGAACCATCCCGTGGACGTCGTGTCGGTCGAGGACGTCGGCGGCTCTCCATATCTCAGGCCGACCATGTTCGTATCGAAGCTGACCCCCAATTGCCGGAGCTTGAGCCGCGAGACCTCCATGATCTCGAGGTCGATGACGACCTCGGCTCTGGGCTTGTCCCAAGCCCGGATGAGCTTTTCGGCGAGCTCCACCACCTGCGGCGTGTCGCGGATGGTGAGTGAGTTCAGGTTCTTGTCGGAACTGATCGTCGGCACCTTGGCCGTTCCGCGAAGCATCGAGATGAGAGAATTCTGCATGTCCTGGGCGACGACGTTGGATAGGTAGAAGGTCTTGATGACGTTCGCTTCGTACTGGATCCGCTTTATCGGGTTGTCGGGGACGATGACCACCGTCCTCTCATCGACGATCCGGTAAAAATTCTTCGTCGCGACGCAGAGCGACCGGACAGCCTGCTCGAAGGTCATGTTGGTCAGGTCGGTCGTGAACGGGACGTCGCGGAACTGCTCGTCGAAGATAATGCTGATGCCGGCGGTCTTGCCGAGAGCGAGAAAGATCGAGCGGAGGCTCGTTTCCACGGGAAACTTCAGCTGGAGGTTTTCTTCCTTGGCCTTAAGCTTGATCGGGAACTCGATCTTCTCTTTCCGAGGCGCCGTGTCCTTGGGAGCCTCGGCGACCGCTGCTAGCGCTTCCCTGACGATCGCTGTGTCCCGCGGGTTATAAGAAATGGATTTGGCGTATTCGGCCTTGGCCTCTTCCTTCTTGCCGAGGGCGATGAACTTCCGGGCCTCCTGGAGATGGGAAAGACTGGCCGAGATCTTCGCCCGCTCCAACGCCAACCGGTATACGGGCTCTTTGGGATTCTCGAGACTGGCTTTCTCGTAGTATTGGATGGCGTCTTCCCACTGCTTATTCAGTTCCGCCTGGGTGCCGAGCCGGTATTGCGGGGTCAAGCCCACGCACGCCCAAAAGCTCAAGGCCATGACGATCACCAGCGCGTTCTTCTTCATTTCCGTTCTCCTTCCAGGGCGAACTTCTGAGATTTCTCGTCCAGGCCCTGGATCTCGATTTCGCCGGCCGCGATCTTCGCGACCTTCCATGCCGAACCGAGCATGTCCCCTTCTCCCACGGCCACGGCCTGCCCTTCGAAAAGAACGAGGGCGATGAATTTGCTCTTGGCTTGAATGTAGCCGATATACCGCAGGTTCAGGGCTGCTTCCTGAGGCGCCGCCGGAACGGCCCCCTCCCCTTGGTTCATGTTCGGCCTTTTCGCTTCGTCGGCCCCAGAAGGCGTCGCCATTGGTTCAACTGAGCTGGTGGGGACGAAAATATCCCTCTTCGCGAAAGCGGCCGCCCGCTCCTTCTTCTGAAGCAGGTCCATCCGGATCAAGAATTTCTGCGCCTTCAAAGCGCCGGGCTTTTCGGCGGAGGACGTTTTGTCCTGGCTCAGGCCAAAGACCGCGCCGGCGAGCCCACAGATGAAAAGGATATGTTTAATCTTCATCGTAACCCGCGAGGCTGATCCTGAGGTCGAGCAGGCCGGGCTGTTTCCCGATGCTCAAGAAGTCGATCTTCTCCACGTGGAGGAACCGGGGATGACGCTCGATCGCGTCCAACAATCTTTTGAGCATGGCGTAGTTCCCGGAAAAACGGAATTCCACCGTCACTCTCTGGAGGCTCTCCTTCACGAGCTTTAGATACCCGTAGTTAATGTCGGTCACCTGGATGCCGGTGGCATCGAAGATCTGCTGGAGGTCCAGGCGGAGAGTCTGCATGACCTTTTTGCTGTCGTAGAAATAGTTCGCCCTCAGCGCCTCCATCTCTTTTAGGGCATCCTGCCACCCCTGCCGTTCTTTTTTGATGTCGTTCCTCGATTGGCTGAGGGCCTTGTAGTCAAGTTCCATCGTCTTCAGCTCGGACAACACCCGGTTGGCGGTGCCGTGCTCCTTGATGGAAACGAAAAGAAGAAGGCAGGACGCCGCCCCGAGAACGGCACCCAGAATCGACGCCGTCCGGCGTTCCTTCATGTTCAAAAGGCTAAAAAGCTCGTTCATGGCTGAGGGCTATTTCAGAAACGAGTTGTCCCGGCTGCGAGACCTCGTTTTTCATGGAGACGTTTCTGAAGCCGAGGGCATCGAGCTTCTGGATGAGGGCAAGGAGGTCGCTGAGGTTCTGGGAAACGACCTTGAACTTGAACTCGAACTTCCCTTCGGCCGCTTGGATGGGAGCGAACCAGGAAATGGAGCTCCCGGCCGGAAGCGCTTCTTCAAGCTTGGAAAAGAAATCGACCCAGGAAAAGCTTTTTTTCAGGATGATGGCGTTGATCGAGTCGATCTTGTCCTGGTATTTCCGCGACAGGTCGCGGATCTGAAGGCTCCAGTCATTCTTTTCTTTGTGGGCCGTCTGGGTCAACTGCTGCATCTGGACCAGGGAGCCGCGGACCGACCCTTCGCGGGCCCGGCTCTTGAAGTAAGAAAGCGCCGAGAGCGCAGCGACAAGAAGAAACATCCCGGCGGCCAAGGACAGGAGAGCGAAAAAGAAGCGGCGGTTGCGGAGAGGCTGGCTGGCCAGGTTCACATTCGCCTTTTTCCCGTTCATCACAGCACCTGCCCGATCAGAGGAGACAAGAGTTGCTGGTCTTGGGACCTCAGAGGTAAAGGGGCTGAGAATTCAGCGACTTTCAAAGACGGCAGTCTCTCTTTCAATGCGGAGGCGGTGCCGCCGTCCAGTCTCTGGACTGCCGCCCGGACCCAGACCACGCCGATCTTCTTTTTCTCGTGGTCCTCGATGAAATGGACCGTGTTCTCGATCTCGTTGACGACCTGGTCCATCTTTTGAAGAGGGCTCATCGGGTTCTGGGAATCCTGGAGGAACGGCTTGAACCGGTAAAGGGAAACCTCGCCATCAAGGACGGCGAGCAGACTGACATAATCCTCCTCAATGTTGACGATCATCGCGTGGCCGGATTTCTCGAACCGGACGAGGCCCACCAGGTTGAGCACGGGCATGCCGATCGTCCTCACCTTCAATCCGAGACGGCTGAAGAGGTTTTCATATTCCCGGACGACATCCGCCCTGGCCAAGGCGAGCAAGACCTTGACCTGGCCGTTCGATTTGAGGACATCATAAGAGATCCGCATGTCGGCGGACTTGAACGGCACGAGCTTGTTGAGCCTCCAGCGAAGGATCTCCTCCCGTTCCGCGGGCGATGACGGCAGGGAATCGAACGTCAGGACAAACACCCTGAGACAGATTTCCGGGATGAGCAGCGTCACAGCGCCGCCGTCCTGACCAAGCTTGGCCTTCCCCTCTCTCAAGGTTTTCTCCAGGGCGGCGGCATTCTGGATGTTCTTTTTATCGAAGGACGGCTCGAGGATGCCGGTCATGAGCGGCAGGATGAAATGGGCGGTGACCTTTTTCTCCTTTTTTGAATAGTGGATACCGCTGAGACAGGTCCGCGTGAGATGGAAGACCGCGGGCGGAAAGACCGGCGCCGAGAGGTAATCCTTTATGCGGTCGATGAACGCGATCATCTCTTATTCCACAAACGTCACTTTATTGAGCTCTTTCAAGCTGGTGATCCCTTTGAGGACCTTCTGGACGCCCACTTCCCGGAGAAAGACCAAGCCCTCGGCCTTGGCCTTTTTCCGGACTTCGGACAAAGGTTTGCGCTCCAGGATCATTTCCCGGATATTGTCCGACAGCTCGAGGATCTCGGCGATGGCCGTCCGGCCCTGATAGCGGGTGAAGTTGCATTCCGGGCATCCTGGGGCTTCATAGAACATCTGTTTTCTGTGCACATCAGGGTTGAGACCGGACTCGAGAAGCTGCCGATCATCGTAGCTGAGGGGCGCCTTGCACTTCGGACAAAGGACGCGGACCAGGCGCTGGGCCAGGATGCAGTTCAAGGCAGAGATGAAACTGTACGGATCAACCTGCATGTGAAGGAACCGGCCGATGACGTCAAAGACATTGTTGGCATGGACGGTCGTGAAGACGAGGTGCCCGGTCAAAGCCGATTGGATGGCGATCTGAGCGGTCTCGGGATCGCGGATCTCGCCGACCATGATCTTGTCCGGGTCGTGGCGGAGGATGGACCGCAGCCCGCGGGCGAAGGTCAATCCTTTCTTTTCGTTGACCGGGATCTGGGTGATACCGTCAATCTGGTATTCGACCGGGTCTTCGATCGTAATAATCTTGTCTTCGGGCGATTGGATCTCGGTCAGCGCTGCGTAGAGCGTCGTCGTCTTGCCGCTTCCGGTCGGGCCGGTCACCAGGACCATTCCGTAGGGCTGGGTGATGTAGCGGCGGAATTTTTTGAGGACTTCGTCCGAAAAACCGAGGAGGTCGAGCCTAAGCTCCGAGATGGCCTCCGTAATCATTTCCTTGTCCAGGATGCGGATGACCGCGTCTTCGCCGTAGATGCTGGGCATGATCGAGACGCGGAAGTCGATCGTCTTATCCTTGATCCTCAGCCGGAACCGGCCGTCCTGCGGAACCCGACGTTCGGCGATGTCCAGGTCGGACATGACCTTGACGCGGGAGATGATCGGCGCGTTGAATTTCTTGTCGATCGGCTCCATCGCCTCGCTGAGAACGCCGTCGATCCGGTATTTGATCCGGACCCCGTCTCCTTTGGACTCGATATGGACATCGCTCGCCCGCTTCTGGACGGCGGTGAAGATGATCGTGTTGACGAGCTTGATGATCGAGTCGTCTTGGTCGGCCAGCTTCTCAATCGAAATGACCTCTTCCTCTTCCCCCCCGTCCTTCTCCACCACCTGCATGATGAATCCTTCGGTGGCGTCCCTGAGAACCTGGAGGGCGGCCTCGCTCTTGCGCAGGGCTTCGTGGATGGCGCGCTTGGGAGCGGTATGAACCTGGACCTTTTTCCCGATCAAGGCCTCGACGGCGTCGACCGTGGCGATGTCCGAGGGGTCGGCGATGGCGATCTTGAGGATGCTCTCATCCATTTCGATCGGGATGAAATTCGACCGGTAGAGAAAGTCGGGCGGGAAGGACTGGACAAGCTCCCGGTTGATCGCGGCTGTCGCGAGGTCGATATAGGGGATGTGGTACCGCTCAGCCAGTTTCCGGGTCTCTTTCTCTTCCGTGAGCTGGATCTTTTGGGATTCTTGTTTATCCATGTTAGCGGGCGACCTTGATGATATTGAATATGGGCAGATAGACCGAGAGGAGCATAACGGCGACGAGAAGCCCCATGAAAATGATGACGACGGGTTCGATCAGCGACACGAACGTGTCAATCTTGGCCTGGATGCTCTCATCATAGACGTCGGCCACCTCCTTCAACATCTCTCCGAGATTGGCCGAAGTCTCGCCGATCCGGATCATATCCAGGGAAAGCGGAGGGAAGAATTCGGTCTTGGCCAGCGACTCGGACAGGCTTTCGCCGTTCTTTATGCTGGGCGGCAGGATGGCCGTCCGTGAAGCGAGGTATTTATTCGGAATGGCCTGGCAGGCCAGCCCGACCCCCGTCAGCAGCGGAATCCCCGCCCGGAGAAGAAGAGACAGAGTGCGGCTGAAAAGCGAGATGGCCGATTCGGTCCAGATGACCCGCCCGAGCGGGATCTTGAGCTTCATCTTTTCCAGCCAGAAGAGGGTCCTTTCATTCTTCTTCAGCTGAACGTAAGCGAGGACCAGAAGGGCTGCCAGGGCGATCCAGAGCGGCCAATGGCCCTTGACGAACACGGAAAAGCTCATCAGCAAGGTCGTGATGATCGGGAGCTGCGCTTCGAAGTCCTTGTAGAATTCCGAGAAATTGGGCAGGACGAAGTTGATCAGGATCCCCAGAAGGGCGGACGAAAAGATGAGCAAGAGAATGGGATAGGTCAGGGCTGATCGAATCCGGCGCTTCGTCTGGGCGATGACCTTGGCATACTGGATGAATTGGCCGACAGTGTCGGGCAGGTTGCCGCTTTGCTCGCCGGCCATGAGCGCCGCCGTATAGATCTTCGAAAAGCGCTTCTCGAACGGGGCGAATGATTCCGACAAGGCCTTCCCATGGCGGATGTCGATCTCGACCTTCCGGAGAACCTCTTTCAGATAGGGATTCTTGACGCGGTTAGAAATGACCTCGATGCTGCGAAGGACCGGATATCCGGCCCGAACCAGGGCCATGAGCTCCTGGTTGAACATGATGAAATCCCTGTCTTTGACCTTTTTTTCGAACGAAAGCGAGGACAACCGCTGCTTCTTCCAGTCTTTTTGGATCGAAAGGACGCAGAATCCCTCGGACTCGAAATGGCGCCGGCATTCGTCCTGAGAGGTGGAGAGGAACGATTCCGTGAAGACGCGCCCGTCCTCTGCGGCAAGGCGGCAAAGAAAATATGGCATCTCTCCTCGCTTCCGTCTTCGGCTAGATCTCAACGCCCAGCCGGTCCCACTCTAAGAATCGGTAAGCAAAATCCTCATATTAGGTAAATATCCCCCTTATGTTAAATACGTTAAGGCATCGGTAGGCGATTCTTTTTCCGGAGTCAGGCCAATTTCGGGCGGGGTCCTGTCGCGGCTCTTCCCCGGCCGTGCTCGCGGCCAGGCCGCTGCGCGCGGGCGGGGAGCCCCTTCGCCGCGCCACCCCTGCTCGCCGAGCGGCGCCCCGGAAAAGAACTGCTTACAAGGCACTGACACACCTGGAGATATATGCCCGTTAAAATTCCTCCTTTATTGTCCCGGGGGGAGTTAAATGCAAATTCTCAAATATGTTTAGATTCGGACTTATTAACACAGCTGTCTGCTTGCCAGATTCTTTAGGGAAGATCCGCCGATCATCATTTGACAAATAGCGGGGCTCATTATATCTTTATTTCATAATGAAGAAAACAAAAGCCGGGAGGATGGTGCTTCTGCTCGTCTCTTCCCTTCTTTTCGTTTTTTCTCTCTGCCCCCAGGATATCAATCCGGGCCAGCAGAACGAGCCGCCCAAAAAGCCTGTCTTAGATTATATGAGCACGTTTCTCTCCAGGAACACAAAGCCCCTGGGGCTGAAAGAAGACCAGGCCTTGCAGAGGCTGCTCAAGCAGCCGAGTATCAAGTGGGCCGTCCGGGCAGCAGCCCGCCACATTCTGGATTAGTTGATTCATATATATATTTTTTATAAGATGGATTCAATTTTTTGGATTTCATGAATAAAAAGGTATACTGGCTTCTCGTCCCGCTCGCCGCGCTCCTCGTCCTGGGCGGGCTCAACGTCTACCGGAAGATCATCTGGAAGGAGCCGACGGATGGCGTCGTCTGGGAAAAAAAACCAGGCGGCCTGACGGCCATCAAAGTCAACCCGAACGGCCCGGCCTATATCTACGGCGGCATCAAAAAGGGAGACATTCTTTACTCCATCAACACCAACCCTATCAATAACAATATCGACCTTGTGAAAACCCTCTGGAAGGCGGGCGGCTCGGGCCAAAAACTCACGTATCAGATCAACCGTCAGGACGCGCTGCTCTTCCCGTCCCTGACCCTGGTCCTGAAGGGCGTCAGCCTCATCTATTTCTACCTAGCCCTTATCGGGCTGACAACGCTGATCATCGGCCTCATCGTCTTTCTTAATTCGACCAGGCCCTTCACTATGCCAAACATCTACTTTTACTTCCTGTCCGCCATTCTCTATTCCTTTTATATATTCTCGCCGACGGGTGAGCTCGACATCCTGGACAGCGTCTTTTTCTGGCTGGACAAGATCGCGTTCCTCGCCTTTCCCCCGCTTCTCCTGCACTATTTCCTCATCTTCCCGCAGCGAAAACTGTTCCTGAAAAAGAAACCGTCTTTCATCTATCTCTTCTATCTCCCGGGCGTCTTTCTCCTCCTGGCCAAGGTCCTCTTCCACCTTCCTTATTTCAACAACCTGGACAACAACCTGATCCTCCGCATATACGGGATGCTCGAAAAAGCGGACCTCTTCCACTTCGCTCTTTACACGTTCCTGACGCTGGCGACGATCTCGGACAGCTACTTCCGCCACCCCAGCTCCTTGGTCCGCAAACAGCTGAAATGGATCGTCTACGGGCTCGGGTTCGGGGTCATACCCTTCACCCTTCTCTATATCATTCCGTTCCTGGCTGGACACGCCCCAACGCAGGTCGCGGAGCTGACGATCCTTCTCCAGGCTTTCATTCCGCTCGCCTTTTCCTATTCCATCTCCCGCTACAAGCTGGTGGACCTCGAGGTCATCCTCAAAAAAGCCGCCACCCTCATTTTTTCATATTTCGTCCTCGCCCTTCTCTATCTCGCCGTTGGAACCCAGATAAAGTTCTTCTCGGAAAACAAGCTGAAGCCCCTCCTCCTCTGGATTCTGGCCATCATCTTGGGTGCAACGCTGCTCTCTCCGATCAAAAAGCTTTTTCAATCCCTCTTCGACAGGGTCTTTTACAAACGCAGCTATCAATACCGGAAGACGCTGCTTTCAATCAGCAAGGAGCTCAGCCGGGAGCGGAACCTTGAAAACCTCTCCCGGTCGATGCTGGAGCTCATCGCCAAGGCGCTGTCCCTGCGGAATATCGCCCTCCTCCTGCCCGTCGAGGGTGAACTTCGCGCTTTTTCCGTGTTCAGCTCCAGGGGGGAATTCACCTCCCTCTCCCCGCAGCTTGCGATCTCCCCGGAGCTCTATGAAGACCTGAAGAAAAACGACTCACTCTCGTTGTATTCCTTGAGCGATAAAAAAGAACTCTGGGAAAAGTTCGAGGAGCTCAGGACATTGGGCTTCGAGCACGTCCTGGCCCTCAAGGTCGAGGACAAAATGGCCGGATGCCTGGCCATGGGCAAAAAAACGGATGCCACGTTCCTGACCAGCGAGGACTGGGAGCTGCTGACGACGATCTCCTCGCCCCTGGCCCTAGCCCTGGAGAACGCCACTCTGTATAGCCAGGCGAACCTCCGTGCCCAGGAGCTCGTGAGGCTGAAGGATTACAGCGAGAACATCATCGAAAGCTTGTCTGTCGGCGTGGCCGTGCTCGACCAGCGAGGAAGGGTCATCGGCTGGAACCGCGTCCTCGAAGAGACCTTCGCCAAGAAGAAAGAGGAGGTCATCGGCGATTCCTTGATGCACATTCTCAGGCCCGAGAATTTCGCCGCCATTTTTCCTCCCGACACGCAACAGGATTTTCATCTTATGAGCGAAATCCCCCTGGACATCCCCTCGGGCGAGAAACGGATCTTCGACATCGCCAAGACGCCCCTCCTCGACAACCAGCTCAATCCCTACGGCACGATCATCGTCTTCGAGGATATCACCGATAAAATCCGCCTCCAGCAGCAGCTCGTGACGTCTGAAAAGCTGGCCTCCATCGGCCTCCTTTCAGCGGGTGTAGCCCACGAGATCAACACGCCGCTCACGGGCATCTCGAGCTACGTCCAGATGCTCCAGAAACAGATCTCGGACACCCATTTCGCCCAGATCCTGGAAAAGATCGAGGCCCAGACCGACCGGGTGTCGCGGATCATCAAGAACCTGCTGAACTTCGCCCGCAATCCGGCGGACTTCGCCTTCCATCGCGTCAACCTCAAAGAAAGCCTCCAGGAGATCATCTCGCTCATCGATTACAAGCTGAAGACGATGAACATCCGCCTCGAGCTGGATCTCGCCTCCGTCAAGCCCATTTGGGGCCAGGGCGAGCGGCTCCAGCAAGTCTTCATCAACATCATCCTGAACGCCATCGACGCCATGCCACAGGGCGGCCCGCTCAGCCTCGCCTTAACGGAAACCAACGGCGAAGCCCTGATTAAGATCACCGACACGGGCATGGGGATCAAGGAACAACACTTGCCTCACATCTTCGACCCGTTCTTCACGACCAAGGGCCTCGGCAAGGGAACGGGCCTCGGTCTGTCCATCAGCTATGCGATCATCAAGGAGCATGAAGGCCGCATCACCGTCCAAAGCGAGATCGGCAAAGGGACGAGCTTCACGATCGCGATCCCCAAGGACCTGGACAACAGAAAATTGATCTCCGCCAAGAACGAACGCCCGAATAAATGAGGACAACGACGCCATGAGAACCAAAGGCTTGATTCATGTCATCGACGACGAACCCATCATCCACGATGTCCTGAGCCAGCTCCTGACATCGGAGGGATATGACATTGAGATCTCCTCCTCCGGCGAGGAAGCGCTTGAAAAATTTGAAGTCCGGACATTCGACCTCGTCCTTCTGGATCTTCTCATGCCGGGCATGAACGGCATCGAAATCCTCAAGGCCGCCAAAAAAATCGACCCCCAGGCCTTGATCATCATCCTCACCGCCTATGCCTCGGTCGAATCCGCGATCGAGGCAATGAAGATCGGAGCCTTCGATTACATCCAGAAACCGTTCAAGCACGAGGAACTCCTGCTGACCATCGCCCGGGCCCTTGAGCACAAGAACCTTCAGGAAGAGAACGTCCGCCTCCGGGACGAGCTCAAACGGAAGTTCAGCTTCGCCAACATCCTCGGCAAGAGCAAGGTCATGGAAAACGTCTTCGACCTCATCAAGGCCGCCGCGCCGACGCGGAGCACGATCCTCGTCGAGGGCGAGAGCGGGACGGGCAAAGAACTCGCCGCCCGGGCCATCCATCAGAACTCGAACCGGTCCGGATTTCCGTTCATCGTTGTCAACAGCGGTTCGCTGCCGCCCGATCTTCTCGAAAGCCATCTCTTCGGCCACGTCAAGGGCGCCTTTACCGGGGCCGTGAGCGAAAAGCAGGGGCTGTTCGAGGCCGCCGACAAAGGAACGATCTTCTTCGACGAGATCTCATCGATCTGCCTGGAGACACAGGCTAAGCTCCTCCGCGTCATGCAGGACCGGGAATTCATGCGGCTGGGCGGAACGAAGACGATCAAAGTCGATGTCCGGATCATCGCCGCAACCAACAGCGACCTCGAGGAGCTCATCCGGCAGAAAGCTTTCCGCAAGGACCTGTTTTACCGCCTGAACGTCATCAAGATCGAGCTCCCGCCCCTCCGCGAACGGAAAGAGGACATCCCCTTGCTGGTCAAACATTTCCTCGATCTCTACACCAAGGAAAACGGCAAGGAGATCGACGGCGTCTCCGAGGACGTCCTTGAAATCCTGGAAAGGAACGCCTGGCCGGGAAACGTCCGCGAGCTCGAGAACCTCATCGAGCGGGCCGTCGTGTTCGCCAAATCCAAGATCATCACGCGCGAAAACCTGCCCGAGATCTTTCTTTCTCCCCAGAAGAAAGGGGCGGACGTTTCCGCGGCTGAAGATGAGGCGAAGAACCTGCGCGATCAGACGCTCGCCTTCCAAAAACGGCTCATCGAAAAGACGCTGCGAAAAACGAAGGGCGTCCAGAAGAACGCGGCCCAGATGCTCGATGTAAAACCGACGACGCTCAACGAAATGATCAAGAGGCTCGGGATCGACGTCTCTGAATTTTAAAAGGGCATGTCTGTCGTTAGCTAAAAATTAAACACCTTATTGACGCTGAGGATGAACGCGCGAGTTCCGCGCCGCCGAAAAAAACGGAAGCACGCAGGCGTTAAGATCTCCGCCCGGGAGTAAGCTTCTTCCCTGAGCCCCCTTAATTGAAATTCCCGGGGACGAATTTATCGGGATTGATCTTGATCTTGGCCGGCCGGGACGCCGCGCGGAACTCGAATTCCTGGGTCACGGCGCTGACCTCGAACTTCTGGCGGACCTTTTTCCCGTTCTCCTCCCACTCCACCCAAAGCGGGAAGACAAAGACGTCTCGGGTCTGGTTGACCCTGAACTTCAAGATGAAACCGTCACCCTCCTTGCGGATGTCGTGGGCCACATGGACTTCAGGAAGGAGGTGCGAATCGAACCAGCCCTTGAAGAATTGTTTCAGGTCCCTGCCCGCAACCTGCTCCATGCTCCGGATGAAGTTGTTCGTCCTTGCCGAGCGGTATTTGTATTTTTCGAAGAATTCCCGCAGTCCTTTGAAAAAGACCTCTTCGCCGAGGAGGTCGAGGAGCATGTTGAGTGCGACGGCGGACTTGTTGTAGACGATGGCTTGATAAGCGTCAAAATCAAGATAGCTCAACCGGGACCCTAGAGTGATCGGGCCCCATTTGGATTTTCGTTCCGTCCACTGCGAAAATCTTCTGATGAGACCGGCGAACGTGCGTTCGCCCAGTTTCGCTTTCAAATATTGAACCGCGGCAAACTGGGCTAACCCTTCGCTGAGCCATTGGTCGCGGTAGCGCTCCCCGGTCACAGCTTGTCCCCACCACTGATGGGCGATCTCATGGGCGATGTAATATTCCCTGTAGCGTGAAAGGTCCACCGGGCTGTCCGGATTGACCTGAAGCGGTCTGTCGGGCGTCCGCGGCATCTCGTTGAGAACGACGAAGGAGGCCGGGCTGTGTCCGCCCCCCGTCGGCCAAAGGCGCTGGACGACGCCCAGTTTTTCGTAGGGATACGGGCCGAACCATTTCTCGTAATTCTCGACGATCGCCTTGGCCTCCTGGAGCATTCCCTTCCACTGGACGTGGATCTCCGTGGAAATGAATGCCTGGAGGTTGGGGGAACCCTGTCCATTCAAGTTCGACAGCCTGTCGAACTTGCCGACGATGAAGGAGATGTATTTAATGGGGAATTTCGTCTCGAACTCGTAGAGGGAATTTCCCACTTTCTCGAGCGCCATCACGCGCCGGACCGAATCGAGCTTTCCCTCTTCAGTCAGCTCGCCGTTCGCCACGCAGGTGAAGCCCGGCGGGACGCTGAACTTAAGGCTGGCCTGGAAATAGTCCTCTTCGGAGGGCGATGGATACCAGTAGGCCGACTGGCTGTAAAGATAAGTCTCGTAGCGAGGGTCCGCGAGCGATATGGTATCGGTGTACTGGCCGCCGGGAATGACGTCCGATGTTGGGACGGGTGGCTCGAGCGTGCCGCGGTAATAGATCTCAATCGCTCCCGTCTTGTCCTTCTGGAGGGGACTGACAAAATAGACGTAGAGGAGCTTGCGCAGCTTGTCCTGGGTGTAAAAGAGCTCGTGGCCTTCTTGGTCAAAAATACGAAGGATGTCGAGGCTCGGATTGAAAAAGAATTTGAGGCTCTCGGCGGCGTCGATCTGGGCTTTGACCTCGATCCTGGCCCGCGCCGAGAGATATCGCTTATCGGGCTGGAAGTCCACTTCGAGGTCGCAGCGCTGGACGTCGATTTTTTCTCCGAACGAAACGAAGAGCTCCCGGCCACCCTCCCCCTGCTTATCGGGGGAATAGAGGTTGATGGCCTGTTCGGGCTCGCGCTTCACGAAGTGGATCTCCTCTTCGGAAAACGGCGAATAAATGTAGACAAGCTCTCCCGTGTTTTTCCCCTTCAGCTCGAAAACAACCTGCTCCCCCCGGGGCGCAAACGAGAGGAGTTCGCTCGTCAGGGAGTTTTCGATCGTAAACGAACCGGGATAATATTTGCTGAAGAGCGAATAGGCCCTGTTGGATTCCGCTTGGGTCAGCGGAGGGGTCTTGTCCGGCGGGGCTTTTTGGATGGTAATATTGTTTTTGAAAAAGGAGTCGGAAAAGCGAAAATAGGCATACTCCAGCGTGTCATCGACAAAATTCCTTTTGTAGCGCAGCTCGAGCTGATGTTTTTCCGTATCGTTCGAAGGCGAGAAATGGAATCGCCCCTTGCCGATGACGATCAAGGCTGTTTCCAGGTCCGGGATGTTGTCATAAAAGACCCACGCATCCTGGAACGCGATGCGGATGTCTTGATGTTTGATATCCACGAGGTCGGCCCTTTCCACTCTGCCTGAAGGAATACGGACTTTATAGAGGGAGGTGACGTTGCCCGTCACCTCTTTCCTTTGGATCAACCATTGGTCGTCCGTCTTTTGGAGCCAGATATGCCACATTTCGAGCATCGCGGAATGGTCGTTCTCATAGAGGACCTGGAGAAAAAGACCCGGATCCCCTTCTTTGTCTGGACCCCGGCTGGCCCGGTATAATATCACCCGGTCCATCTTCCAGAGATGCATGAATGAAGAAACCGCGGCGCTCTCCCGGTCCCGGATGTCCGAGGTAAAAGCGCTCGAATAAGAAGCCAGGTCCTTGTCGGCGAAGGATTTTTGAAGGCGGGCAAAAAGGTCATCGATGGTCTGGCCGGCCAGAGGAAGGCCTAAAACTAAGGTCGCCGCGCATCCCCAAAAAATGCTTCGAAGCGTCCTTTTCACCTTTTTATTATAACAAAAAAAGAGCCGGGGCGTTAATCTCATCGGTGCGTGCCGTAACTCATCAAAAGCATCTTTTGTGCCAAGAAACATCCCCCTCCGGACAGAGACGGAGGAGCGTGATGACCCCAATCTCACGGAAAAATGGGGGAAAGATGTTTACGTTTTGTAAATAATATTTACAGATTTTCCCGAGGAGGGACGAGCCTACTTCTTTTCGGGAGTCCTGTTCAAATGCTTTTTGAAATCCTCTTCCCAGGTCACGAAGCTGTGGAAGAATTTCCAGTCGCCCTCATCGATGCCCCGCGTGATCTCAGTAATGTGGGAGGTGGAGGCCCCGAACCCCTCGACCGCAAAGACGACGGCTTTCTCCGGGTCCACGTGGCTTCCACACGTGTAGATATCCAGCGCCGCATAGCGCATTTCCGGCCAAGTGTGGGTTGAGATGTGCGATTCCGAGATCACCACGACGCCGCTCACGCCGCTCGGAGGGAACTTGCTGAACGAGATCGCCCAGACCTTGGCCCCGGAGATCTCGGCCGCCTTGACGAGGATGCCCTGGACTTTTTCGACGCTGCCGATGACCTTCGGGTTGCAGCCTGACGCTTCGACGATATAATGATGGCCGATGGGGACATAAGCTTTCCTGGGCATGGCGACCTCCGATTTAAAAACAAATTATGGCACAAACAGAGGTCCTGTCAAGGAACAATTTGAGACGCTCTTTAAACCAGAACGCGCCGTTCGTCTTTGACCGTATTCAGAACGATGTGGGTTACGGTCCGGTCGATGTAACGGACCGTGTTCAGCTTTTTGATGAACCTGTTCAAGTCGTCCCGCCCTTGAAAATAGGCGATCACGAGAGAATCCCATTCGCCGGTGATGTCATAGACGGCCGCCACGTGCGAATCGACGGCGATCTTCTTCTGGGCCTCAAGAAGCTTGCCCGGGGAGATTCGGAGTGCGATGACAGCAGCGAGGTCGAAGCCGAAATGGGCGGGGTCGATGAGCGGAATATAGCCCTTGATCGCGCCGATGCCTTCGAGCTTTTTCACGGTGTGGATCACGGCGGTCACCGACGTTCCGACCTCCTTGGCGATCTCCCGGAAGCTTTTCCGCGCATTTTGATTCATGACGCGGATGATTTTTTTGTCTAATTCGTCAATCATCGGATACTCTCCATGTTTTCATACATAGACCATTTTAGATACAATTGTCAATATATTTTAATTATATATTGACAATTGTATTTATTTTTATAAATAATAAATCAAATGCATATATCCGAGGAGGTCGGACATGGCTTCAACAAACGACGATTCCAAAAAAAAATTCGGATTTTCTGACGAAGAGGACGTCCTTCGGACCGTCCTCGATCCATCCTTGAAGATCGAGTTCATCCGGATCATTTTTCCCGATATCCTGGGACGGCCGATGGATTTCTCGTTCCCGAGCTCCGAGCTCGAGGGGGCTTTCCGCGACGGCAAGGGCTTCGATGGGTCTTCGGTCGAAGGCTTTGTCCGGATCGAAGAAAGCGACCTGAACCTCAAGCCCGACCCGACAACGTTCCGCATCCTTCCCTGGGACTACAAAGGTTTCGCCGAAGACACGACCTGGCGCGAGGCGATCATGTTCGGCGATATCCTGACGCCGGAAAAAGCCCATTATGAGGGCGACTCCCGCTATCGGCTTAAACAGGCTCTGCGCCGGGCGAAAGACGAGTTCGGCGTGGATGACTTCATGGTCGGGCCCGAGCTCGAATTTTTCATCTTTCCGACGAACCGCGAGGCCGTTCCTTTGGATGAAGGCGGCTATTTTTTCGCCGGGCGGCACGGCGAAATCCGCAAGGAAATCCAGCTCCTGCTGAAGAAGATGGGGATCCCGTCCGAATACGACCATCACGAGGTCGCCCACGGCCAACATGAGATTGACCTCCAGTACGCGAACGCCCTCGATATGGCCGACACTGGCATGCTCTTCCGCTATATGGTCAAACGCGTGGCCCGGATGCATAACCTTTACGCCACCTTTATGCCCAAGCCGATCAACGGTCAGAACGGGAGCGGCATGCACGTCCACCAGTCGCTCTGGGCCCACGGAAAGAACCTGTTCTTCGACGCAAACGGCGGCACCCACCTCTCCGCAATGGCCCGCTCCTACATCGCGGGGTTGATGACGCATGCCCGGGAAATCTCCGCGGTCTTCAGCCAGTGGATCAATTCCTATAAGCGCCTCATCGAAGGCTATGAGGCGCCTGTGTATATCGCCTGGGGTCAGAGAAACCGGTCGGCCTATATCCGCGTGCCCCGCTACCAGCCCGGCAAAGAAAATGCCACCCGTATCGAGCTTCGCTCTCCAGACCCGAGCTGCAACATCTATCTCGCCTTCGCCGTCATGCTCACGGCCGGCCTCCGAGGCATCCGCGAAAAATATCCGCTGCCGCCGGCCGTCGAAGAGAATATCTATGAAATGAGCAACCACCGGCAGAAAAAGTTCAAAATCCATACCCTTCCGCGTAACCTGGAAGAAGCGGTGAAGCTTGCGGAAAAAAGCGAAATCGTCCGTGAAACGCTCGGCCCTCACATTTTTTCCAAATTCATCGCCAACAAACAGGCCGAGATCGCCGAGTACGCAAAGAACGTCGGCTCCGAGTTTGATAAACAGGTCAGCGACTTCGAGATCCGCCGCTACCTGCCGTACCTTTAATCACGCTAAAAGCTGTATCACATAATCCCCGAATTAGCCCAAAGGGGGAATCCATCTTAGCCTCCCCCTCACCGACAGGACTCTGTCCTCCGGCTGATGAGTGGTGCGTTGCCCCAAGGATGGGCCGACGGCCCTTCGCTTGCTTGACGAAATCGAGCTCCATATATTATAAATAAGAGTGCCGTTAGAAAAAATTTCCCTCGTCCTGTTACAGAATGATGACGCTTAGAGAAATTCTGACTTCGCTCGGCGGAGAGCTATTAACGCCGGGGATGAATCTCGATATCGAATGCTCAAAGGTTTTCGCTTCGGATTTGATGAGTGATGTCTTGGCCTTCATGGAACCCGGATCAGTCCTCATGACAGGATTGGTCAACTCCCATGTGGTCCGCACCTCCTACCTGGTCAATGTCAAGGCTATTATCATCGTTCAGGGAAAACGGCCGGACATGAACGTCGTGGACGAGGCCAGGGAGAACAAATTGCCCATCATCTCGACGGGATTTTCCATGTTTGAAGCGTGCTCGAGAATCTCCCAATCCTTTCCGGAAGGGAAACGATGACGGAGGAAATCGTTTTCGAGCAGGAGTTCCCGGTCAAAGGTGGGGATTTCTCCCGGGCGGGTCAAGTGTCCTGCAAGATCAAGAATCTCCTGCAAGAACTCGGGCTGGGCACTGAGATTGTGCTTCGCGCCGCCATCGTTTCCTACGAGGCCGAGATGAACATCATCATGTACGCATGGCAGGGCTGTCTGGACCTATCGGTCACCCCTCACCGGATCCGGATCGTCGTTAAAGACAGCGGCCCCGGCATCGAAGATATCAATTTGGCCATGAAAGAGGGTTATTCGACGGCCACGCTGGAAATGCGTGAGCTTGGGTTCGGCGCCGGTATGGGCCTCCCGAATATTAAGAAAAACGCGGACGAATTTTGGATCACCTCTGAGGCAGGCCGAGGGACTCGGCTCGAGATGACGATCCTGACCAATGGACAAAAGCCATGACGGAAGATACGTACCATTCGCTGCAGATCAACATGGAGAAGTGCACAGGGTGCGTCCACTGCCTGACCGCCTGTCCGACCAAAGCGATCCGTATCAAGAACGGAAAGGCCCACATCATCAACGAACTCTGTATCGACTGCGGAGAATGTATCCGGTTCTGTCCCCAGGATGCCATAGATTCCCGCACGACATCGTTCTTGGACCTGAACGCGTTCCAATACAAGGTCGCCATCCCGGCGACGGTTCTTTACGGACAATTCGATAACGCCACCCTGCCCTCTGAGATTCTCTTCGCCCTGCGCCGGGTGGGATTCGACTATGTTTATGAGCTCAGTACAATCAACGAACTCAACAACTCAGCCTTCGACAAGTATCTCCATAATCACCCCAAACCCCGGCCGCTTATCTCCTCGACCTGCCCGGTCGTCGTGCGCCTCATCCAGCGTCTTTATCCTTCGCTCTGCGAATTGATCGTCCCCATTGAACCGGCGCGGGAAATCGCAGCCAAGATCCTGAGGGCCAATCTTCCCCGGGTTCTAAAAATATCCCCGGCCGGCATCGGAATCATCCACATCACTCCCTGTCCGGCGAAAATGGTATCGATCAACCACCCCGCCTCGATGGAAAAATCCTACCTGGACGGCGCCATTTCGATCCGGGACATCTTCAAACCGATCTTTCAAGTGCTCCAGCAGAGCAAGGAAGAGACGATCATGTGCCATCTTTTCCCGGAGACCATCTTCAGCGGAATCGGCATGGGCACGGCACTCTCGGGAGGAGAAACGAGGGGACTAAAAAATTATAGGACGGTCGCCGTCTCCGGGATTCGGGATACGATCCGCGTGTTGAATCAGGTTGAATTGGGCCTTCTCAAAGACATGGACCTGCTGGAGTGTACGGTCTGTCCCGACGGCTGCGTGGGTGGTCCCCTTGCCGTTGAGAATCGCTTCCTGGCGAAAAGCCGGATTCTGCGCCTGGTCAACTTAATGGGGGAACGGACCGTGGTCGATAGCTCGGACATGGATCTTCTCTATAACAAGGATTTTATGTCCTTTCACCATCCGCTGAAGCCGGTGCCAGCTCCTCCTCTGGACCCCGATCCCGCCCAGGCTATTCAGAAAGCCAATCGCCGGAACGAGCTCTTCAAACAACTGCCAGGCAAGGACTGCGGAGCCTGCGGTGCTCCCGATTGCTGGACCTTAGCCGATGACGTCATTCGCGGCATGGCCGCCCTCATCGACTGCCCATTCATGAAGAAGGAGAAGAAATGAACTTGACTGAACTCGTCAAACAGTTTGACCTCAAGGTCTATGCGGGACGGAATGAGCTGTTACGGACAGTCAGCGGCGGCTATGTGGGCGATCTTTTAAGCGATGTCATGGCCCACAGCAAGAAAGGTCATCTCTGGATCACCTTTCAGATTCATCCGAATATCATCGCCGTCGCCGTCCTCAAGGAACTGGCGGCGATCGTTCTTGTCAACGGACGCGAACCCGACCCTGAAACTGCCGCGCGGGCGGAAAAGGAACGGGTTCCCATTTTCGGAACTCCTCTCAGCAGTTATGAATTCGTGGGAAGGCTTTATGGACTGGGGATCAAAGGACAATAATGGAGCTCAGGCGCTTCCGGGCCGATCTCCACATTCATACATGCCTCTCACCCTGTGGGGAGTTGACGATTTATCCGCGCAAGATCGTTGAGCGGGCCCTCGACGAGGGGCTGGATATCATCGCCGTAAGCGATCACAACACGGCCGAAAACGCGGCGGCTGCGCTCCTGGCCGCGGAAGGAACAGGGCTGACGGTCCTTCCGGGCATTGAGCTGACGTCCGAGGAAGAAGTTCATATCTTGGGCCTGTTCGAAACCATGGACGATATTCTCCCCCTCCAGGAAGAGGTTTTCCGGAAGCTTCCCGAGGTTCCAACGATCCGCTCGTTCGTCAAGGACCAGGTGATCGTCAACAAGGACGACGAAGTGACAGGCTTCAGCCCGCATTGTCTCATGGCCGCGACGCAGCTCAACGTCCATGAAATTGTAGAGCTTATCCATCAGCGCGGCGGCCTGGCGATCGCTTCGCACATCGACCGGGGGGCCTTCAGTATTATCTCCCAACTCGGATTCATCCCTTCCGACCTCGAACTCGACGCCCTCGAGATTTCTCCCCTCATGACGATCCCTGAAGCCCGGGCGGCTTATAAGTCCTATGCCCATCTCCCCCTGGTCCGTTTTTCCGATGCCCATCAGCCTGAAGAAATCGGCCGGGCGTCAACGGACCTCCTTCTCGCGGCCCCCGTCTTCGCAGAGATCCGGATGGCTTTCCAGGAAACAAACGGAAGGAGGATCTGCGGATCATGATGGAGGACCTGTCTCTCCACATTCTCGACATCGCAGAGAACGCGATCGCGTCCGGAGCGACAAAGATCGCCGTAATCATCAACGAGAATGAAAAACGAAATCTACTAACGATCCGGGTGTCGGATAACGGACCGGGAATGCCCAAAGAAGCCCTTCGACAGGCCCTCGATCCGTTCTTCACAACCAAGGGAAAACGGACCGGTCTCGGGCTCCCGCTTCTGGCCCAGACGGCGGAACAGTGCGGCGGAGGCGTGACGATCACCTCGGCTCTCAAAAAAGGGACAAAGGTCGCGGTCCGCTTATGTTTCCGCCACATCGACCGCCCGCCCCTGACGAACATGAACGGGACGATGACGGCCCTCGTTCTCGGCCACACCGAGATCGATTTCCGCTATTGTCACCGAAGGAACGGCCGGGTTTTTAGGTTCTCCAGTCACCGGTTTTTCAAGGAATACGGGGCGTCTTTAGAGGTGAACCCGGAGCTTATCGGCTCGGTTAAAAAAGCACTTCAAACCGGTCTGAAGAGAATCGGAAGAACATGAAAAAAGGAGCTTCTCATCCTTTGGAAATGATGGTTTTTGAGAATTCTTATCCTTCACTTGACAACAATAAATTCGATTTGTTATAAATCAGCTCTTATTTTATTTTTATGTGCAATAATATTATTCTGCGAGAAGCTATCCATATCCCTTGTCGGTTGCATTTCTTCGCCAGGACCGGTCCCCGAGTCCAATCTCCTGATCCTGGATTATTGTCCCCAAACTGTACCCTGACTTCTTCCCTGAACATCCCCAGCCAGCCCCCTCATCATCCTCATAATCTCCCAATACTGGAGGAAACATTTTGATCGTCAAGAAACAGAAAATCCAATCCATCATCAACAAACACAAGGGCCTCAAGAAGAACTTGATCGCGACCCTTCTTGATATCCAAGGCGAGTACAATTACCTTCCTCCGGAGTCCCTTCGTTACGTCGCGAACGCCTTGGGAATGTCCTTGATCGATATTGTTGGCGTCGCAACATTCTACCGCTCCTTCAGCCTCACTCCCCGCGGTAAGCATACGGCGCTGGTCTGTTTGGGGACGGCCTGCCATGTGCGCGGCGGGCACAAGGTCCTGGAGGAATTCGAACGGAGGCTGGAGGTCAAAGCCGGCAACACGACACCGGACCACCAATTCACTCTGGAGACCGTCGCCTGCCTCGGTTGCTGCGCCATCGGACCCGTCGTCCAGATCGACGGAGATTACCACCGTCACACAACCATCGGGAAGGTCAACGCGATCTTGAAAAAGTATCAGAAACCAGATAGGTCAGGAAATAAGCCGCAGAGATTAAAACGATCAAAAGATTTGGTATCCTGACCAAAGCGATGGAGCGGCTTCTTCCAACCGGTCTTAGGAGGACGAGAAGAATATGATTGAAGGAAAGGAACCCTGATGGCTGAAAAAAAGAAGCTCCGTATTCAGGATTTGGCGCATATCCGGGACAAGACCAAGGCCATGCTGACCATTCGGGAAAGCGAGGGCCGGGCGAAGGTTACGGTCCATATGGGCACGTGCGGGATCGCCGCCGGAGCCCGTGAGATCATGGAGGCCCTCCTGGATGAGATGCGAAAAAACAAAGTCAAGGATGTGATCGTGACGACTTCCGGCTGCGCAGGGCTGTGCAGTCGCGAGCCAATGGCGACAGTCGAGGTCAAAGGCCAGCCGCCCGTCAAATACGTCAATCTCACTCCGCAAAAAATCCGAAAGATCCTTGTCGGGCATGTCCAGGGCGGCCACCTGCTGGCCGAATATGCTCTGGCGGTTGGCAGCGAAACTTTGTACTGAGAGGAACCCTTGAAACAATATCGAACTCACTTGCTCGTTTGCGCCGGCACCGGGTGTGTTTCCTGCGGATCCTTCAAGGTCAAAGAAGCTCTTGAAAAGGAGGTCCGGAAGCGAAAACTCGAGGAGGAGGTCCTCGTCATCGCCACAGGTTGCAACGGTTTCTGCGAGAGGGGCCCGATCCTCATGGTCCTCCCCGAGGGCGTCTTCTACCAGCAGCTCAAGGTCGAAGACATTCCTTTCCTTGTCGAAGAGCACCTTCTGAAGGGAAGACCCGTTAAAAAACTGATGTATATCCCCCCCGCAGAAGAGGAGCCGGTCCCGAAGATGAAGGACATCGAATTCTTCAAACACCAGCGGCTCATCGTCCTCCGCAACCGCGGCCGGATCGACCCGGAGAAAGTGGAGGAATACATCGCCTTCGACGGCTATGAGGCCATGGCCAAGGCCCTGACCGAGATGACACCGGAACAGATCATTGCCGAGATCACCGCCTCCGGGCTCAGGGGACGGGGTGGCGCCGGCTTCTTCACGGGAAAAAAGTGGGAGGCCTGCCGCAAGGCGAAGGGAACGTCCAAGTATCTCATTTGCAACGGGGATGAGGGAGACCCGGGCGCCTTCATGGACCGGTCCGTCCTCGAGGCCGATCCCCACGCGGTTCTCGAAGGGATGGTGATCGGGGCTAAAGCCATAGGAGCCGAGAACGGATTCATTTACATCCGGAACGAATATCCGTTGGCCTTGAAACGCATCAGCATCGCCATCCGGCAAGACAGAGACTATGGCCTGCTCGGGAAGAACATTCTCGGAACCGGATTCAATTTCGATATCGAGATCGTCCAGGGCGCGGGCGCCTTCGTCTCCGGAGAAGAGACCGCCCTGATAGCCTCGGTTGAAGGAAGGATCGCAACTCCCCGGCAAAGACCGCCCTATCCCGTGCAAAAAGGTCTCTGGGGGAAGCCGACGACGATCAATAATGTCGAGACCTTCGCCACCGTCCCCAACATTATCCGGCGCGGCGCGGAGTGGTTTTCGAGCCTCGGGACGGAGACGAGCAAAGGAACGAAGATCTTCTCCCTCGTCGGAAAGATCAACAATACGGGACTGGTTGAAGTTCCAATGGGAATCAGCCTCCGGGACATCGTCTACGGCATCGGCGGCGGAATCCCCAACGGCAAGAAATTCAAAGCGATCCAGATCGGCGGACCGTCGGGCGGCTGTATTCCTCATACACTCCTGGACTTGCCCATCGATTACGAAAGCCTGGTCAAAGCCGGGGCCATGATGGGTTCGGGCGGCATGATCATCATGGACGAGAACACGTGCATGGTCGACATCGCCAAATATTTCCTGAATTTCCTCCGTGACGAGTCCTGCGGCAAGTGCCTTTCCTGCCGGGAAGGGACCCAGCGGATGTGGGAGATCCTCAAAGACATCAGCGAGGGAAAAGGGAACGAGCGCGGCCTCAAGCTCCTTGAGGAATTGGCCTATACCGTGAAGGACGCTTCACTCTGCGGACTGGGCCAGACGGCCGCCAACCCCGTCCTCTCCACGCTGCGCTACTTCCGCGGCGAGTACGAAGACCATATCAAGCATAAGAAATGCTCGGCAATGGTCTGCAAAGAAATCGTTTCGTCGCCGTGCCATTATATCTGCCCGATCAGCCAGGAAGCCTCGACCTACATCGCCCTCATCGCCCAAGGAAAATACAAAGAGGCGTTCAACATCATCATGAAGGACAACCCTCTGCCCTCGGTCTGCGGCCGGGTCTGCCATCATCCCTGTGAAAAGGTCTGCCGGGCCGGGGAAGAAGGCGACCCGATCTCGATCCGCGGCCTGAAACGCTTCGTCACGGACTGGGCTGGCAAAAAGGGCATCCGCTACGCCGTCAAACGCGGGACGATGGACCGGGAAAAAGTGGCCATTATCGGCTCGGGCCCCGCAGGATTGACGGCCGGATATTATCTGGCCTTGAAAGGCTTCCGGCCCACAATCTTTGAGGCGCTTCCGGTCGCGGGCGGGATGCTGGGCGCGGCAATCCCCGAGCACCGGCTGCCCAAAAAAGTCCTGAACAAGGAAATCGAGAACATTAAAAAGGCCGGAGTCGAGATCAAAACCAATGCTAGGATCGGAAAGGACATCACCCTCGACGGCCTGCTCAACGACGGGTTCAAGGCCGTCTTCATCGCCACCGGCGCCTGGAAATCGATGAAGATGGGCATTCCGGGCGAAGAGGCTGAAGGCGTAATGCAGTCTCTCGAATACCTCAAAGCCACAAACCTCGGCCAAAAGGTCCCGGTCGGAAAGCGCGTTTGCATCGTCGGCGGCGGAAACTCGGCCATCGACGCCGCGCGCGTCGCCCTTCGGGACAAGAACTGCCAAAAAGTGACGATTCTCTACCGCCGGACGAAGGTCGAGATGCCCGCGTTTCCGGAAGAAGTGGACGCCGCGATCGACGAAGGCGTGGACATCCAATTCCTCGTCGCACCGGTCAAGGTCCTGACCAAGGACGGCAAGGTTACGGCCGTCGAATGCATCCGGATGAAGCTCGGCGAAAAGGACTCGAGCGGCCGGCGCAAGCCCATTCCCATTGAGGGATCGGAGTTCACCGTGAAGCTGGACACGCTCATCCTGGCCATCGGCGAGCGTCCGGAAACGTCCTACGTTTCGCCGAATGACAACATCGGCCTGGACAAAGAAAATATCACCGTCGACGGTGAGACATTCAAGACGACGCGCGAGGGCGTGTTCGCCGGCGGCGACGTCGTGACGGGTCCGAATACAGTTGTGAATGCCATGGCCGCGGGGAAGATTGCCGCGGAGACGATCGAGAAATATCTCAGCGGCCAGCCTCTCGAACGGGCGCATGCGCTGACGCGTCCGTCGATCTACATCAAGCCCGTCGAAATCTCCGAGGCAGAAGCCGCCAAAGCCAAGCGGCCCAAGATGCCGCATCTGACCATGGCCCAGCGGAGGAAAAATTTCAAGGAAATCGAGCTGGGGTTGACCGAGAAAATGGCCCGCGCTGAAGCCAGGCGCTGCCTGCGATGCGAGCTTGAAACCGAGGACGGCAAAAACGCCCTGGGAGCAATGAAATGATCGAACTCAAACTGAACGGATTGAACGTCAAGGCGGAGGAGGGCTGGACGCTGCTCGAGACCGCCCGCTTCTACGGGCTTGAGATCCCCACCCTCTGTTACAACGAAGGCCTGAGCGTCTTCGGCGGGTGCCGGCTCTGCCTCGTCGAGATCGGCGAGAGCCCGCGGACCAAGCTCGTCTCGTCGTGCACCTATCCCGCCGAGGAGGGGCTCGTTGTCCGGACCGACACTAAGCGGGTCATTGAAGCGAGGCGGATGATGATCGAGCTTATGGTGTCCATCGCTCCTAACTCCAAGAAGATCCAGGACCTGGCTTCCAAGTTCAATGTGACCCGGGTCCGCTTCAAAGTCCGCAACGAGGAGTGCGTTCTATGCGGCCTGTGCGTCCGAATGTGCGCCGAGCAAATGGACGGCAAGGCGATCGGGTTCCAGAACCGCGGCTACAAGAAAAAGATATCGACGCCCTTCGACCTGCGCTCCGAGGAGTGCCGGCTCTGTGGAGCGTGCATCTACATCTGCCCCGCCTGCCAGCTCCGCTGCCAGGGGCCCGAGGCCGACACGACGCTGTGCAACGCCTGCCTGACCATGGATCCAACCTGCCTCGATCATTATGACGAGCTGCAGTGCTGGATGTACGACGCCGGACGGTGCGGAACCTGCGTCCGGGAGAAATAGTTAGCGATGATCATTCATCATACATGGCCCAACGCCAATCGTAATTCGAAGACCCAAAGGAGGTAATCATTATGTCGTATACGAGACTCAATCGGAGTGCGGCGACCTTAACCAAGAACAGAACCGAAGGCTCGATCAGCCCCTTCAGCGGGATGTGCGTGACCTGCGTCGATGGCTGCATCGGGATGTGCGAAATCGGCAAATCCGCCTACCGCGGGGCCGAGGTCCTCTATCCCCAGCCCTTCGGCATCATCACCGCGGCGTCGGAAAAGGACTATCCCTATGACCTGTCCCACTTCAGCATCATGGGCACGGCCGCCGGCGCTTACGGCTGCGAAGCCGACAGCGATAAGGCGACATTCGAAAAGGTCACGATCGAGACCAAGATCGGCCGCGATAAATCGATCAAGCTCAAGGTGCCCTTTGTCCTTGGCGGCATGGGCTCGACCAACGTCGCCAAGCAGAACTGGGACGGCTTGGCCATCGGCGCGGCGATCTCGGGCACGATCCTGACCGTGGGCGAAAACGTCTGCGGCATGGATGACGACTCCGAGATCA
>Ga0315281_10000664_pt1 | contig 48429 bp, 39 predicted proteins | sample YL17G07_0_MG_FD_204540 | JGI IMG/M metagenome (GOLD analysis project Ga0315281, IMG submission 204540) | Sediment microbial communities from Yellowstone Lake, YNP, Wyoming, USA - YL17G07_0 | ecosystem: Environmental > Aquatic > Freshwater > Lake > Sediment | place: USA: Wyoming | collected...
CGCCGCTGGCATCGAGGCGCAGGACCAGGCGCAGACGTCCGCGATGCGTCTCTTCGTCCACCTCGAGCACCTCGACGTCCTCCACCAGCGGACGAAGGTCGCGCTGTCCGGCGTCCGCCCGCCGCTCGCTCTCGCCACGTCGTCGCCGACCCGGCAGCCGCGACGCGGCGAGCAGGCGGACCACCGAGCCACGCAGCGCATCGCTGGTCAGCGTGGCGTCGCCGCGGACCTCGATCTCGTATTCCGCGGCACGCAACTGCGAGGCCGCCGACGGAAAGCCGTGCCAGACCTCCCGCGCGTCGATCACCTCGATCCCGTCCGGCAGCATGGCGGTCGCCGCCTGGATCTTGCCGATCGGGACGAGATCGTCGAACCACGCCTCGAGCACCTCGCCACGCAGCTCGATGCCGATCGGCAGGTTTGCCGCGAACTTCAGCCGCGGTCGCGGTCGGAGCGCGTTCGTGCGCGAGAGCGGGAGGCCCGCCTCGGTAAAGACGCGCTCGAACTCGGTGAGCAGCTCCGCCTGGCGTACCCGCAGCGCCGGGTGGCGGCGCGCGAAGAGCAACTGCCAGCGCTGGCGAGGGGTGTCCGATGCAGGGGGTGTCATGCGCCTAGATGGTACCCCTCAGCCCGCCGGTCAGAAGGTTGGAGGGTCGGAGCGCATCCGCACCGATTGCAGCAGCCCCATGCCGATCAGCAGGGAGACCATCGAGGAGCCGCCATAGGTGATGAAGGGCAAAGGGATCCCGGTCACCGGCATGAGTCCGATGACCATTCCCACGTTCACGAGCACCTGGAACAGGATCGTCGTGGCGAGGCCGGTCGCGATCAGGCGGCCCAGTCCATCGTGGGCCCGCCAGCCGATCAGCAGGACCCGCCACAGCAGCAGACCGAAGAGCCCGAGCAGCAACGCGCCGCCGACGAACCCGAGCTCCTCTGCCACCACGGTGAAGATGAAGTCGGTCGATTGCACCGGGAGATAGCCCAGTTGGTGCTCGCGCCCGGCGGTCAGGCCCTGGCCGAGCCAACCGCCCGACCCCACGGCATGCAGCGATTGAATGAGCTGGTAGCAGGCACCCTGCGGATCGATGCCGGGATCCAGGAAGCAGAACAGGCGCTGGCGCTGATAGTCGTGCAGGGCGTTGATGACCAGCGGCGCCGCTCCGACCGCCGCCCCGCCGAAGAGCCCCATCCAGCCGATGCTGGCGCCACTGATGAAGAGCATCCCGACCAGGATGGCGACGAAGACCAACGCGGTCCCGAGGTCCGGCTGCCGGTAGACGAGCAGCATCGGCAGCGCCATGAGCAGCCCGGCACCAAGGATCGTGGACAGGCGGGAGATCCCCCCGGCGCGCCCGGCCAGGAAGGTAGCCAGCACGACGACCATCAGCACCTTGCTGATCTCGCTGAATTGAAAGTCGAGCCCGGCCACGCTGATCGACATCTGCGCCCCGAAAACGTGCGTGCCGATCACCATCGTCAGTGTGAGCATGCCAAGGACGACCAGGTAGATCGGCGCGCTGAAGGTCGCCAGCCAGTGGTAGTCGACGCTCGCGGCGACGAAGAAGCAGGCCAGCCCGATGGCGCTCCAGATCAGCGTCTTGACCGTCTGCGGCAACGCTCCAGTCTCCGCCGCGGCGCCGTAGGTGGCCGAGAAGCTCATCACCACCCCGAAGACAACGAGCAGGAACAGGTAGACGAGCAGTTGGAGATCGAAGCCGCGCCAGGTCCGCTGCCGCCCGGTTGCCACGAAGGGTGCTGTCACGGTACTCATCAGCCAGCCGCCGTCGCGCTGTTGGCAGGATCAGCGAACCATGCCTGCAGGAAGTGGCGAGTGATCTCGACCGAGAGGTTGCCGCGCGATAGGGCCTCGTAGGTGAAGGTCACCACGGCGAGCTGCGCATCAGTCTTGCCTGCCGCGGATGGCAGCCACGCGACGAACCACTTGTGGAATGGCAACGGATTGCCGGCGGAGGCCGTTCCGAACTGCGCGGTCCCGGTCTTCCCGGACAGCTGCCCGGGCAGCGACAGGCTCTGGATCCCGTACGCATGCCCTTCGGTGATGACGAGGCGCGCCGCCAATCGCAACGTCTGCAGGTCCGCCTCGCTTGCCGGCAACACCGTGTTCACCCGCGGCGCGTAGCGGCGAACCAGGTTGCCGAGCGCATCGGTCTCACCGTCCACGATCATCGGGCGCATCAGGCGCCCCCCGTTGGCCAGGGCGCTGTAGGCGGTCAGCAGCTGGAGTGGCGTCACCGCGATCACGTTCTGGCCGATTCCTGCCTGGGCAAGCTCGCCGGTGTAGACCGTTGAACGCCCCTGCGCCTGTGCCCAGGCGCGACTGATGACGATCCCCTTGGCCTCGCCCGGAAGCTGGATTCCGGTCCGGGCACCGAACCCGAGCAGTGAGGCCCACTTGGCGAGGCGGTCGAGGCCGAGGGAGACGGCCATCTGGTAGAAGAAGGTGTCGGAGCTGACGGAATAGGCCTGCACCAGGTTCAGCCGCCCGAACCCGCGCAGGTTCCACTCGTGGAGGCACTGGCCATCCGGGGCACCGGGAATCTGGTAGCAGCCGTAGGTCGGCCACGTCCGGGTCGGGGTGGTCACGCCCTCCTCGAGAGCGGCCAGGCCGGTCACCAGCTTGAAGGTCGATCCGGGCGGATAGATGTCCGCGACGGCGTGGTTCCGCAGCGGCTGCGCCGGGTCGGCCAGGTAGGCGGCAAAGTCGTCCGCCGAGATGCCCGTGGCGAACTTGTTGTTGTCGTACGCGGGCAGGGAGACCATGGCCAGGACTTCCCCGGTCTGTGGGTTCATGACGATGGTGACTCCCTGGGTCACACCGAGCTTCGCCATGCCCCATCGAAGCGCATCGGTCGCCACGCGCTGCATGCGGGCATCGATGCTCAGCATCAGGTTGCTGCCGGGGATCGGCTCGGCAGTGGTCGAGACAACGCTGCCCACGCGACCGGCTGCGTCGCGCTCCAGGAGCTGACTCCCATACGTGCCCCGCAACGCGTTCTCGAATGACGACTCAACCCCGCTCCGCCCGATCACGTCGTCCGGCAGGTAGCCGGCCGCCGCGAGCGCGTCCACGTCGTCGCTTGCCACCCGCCCCGTGTAGCCAATGACGTGTGACAGCAGCAGGCCGTCGACGACGCCGCGATCGTCCAGGTACTGCCGCGCGGTATCGGTGACGATGCTGATGCCGGGGAGCTCCGCAGCACGCTCACCGACGAGCAGGGCCTCGTCGCGGGTGAGGCCGCGCAGCAACGGCACGAGGTCATACGGGGAGCCGTGGTAGGCACGCAGACGACCACGCAGCAGCGATGCGTCGATCCCCGCCACCCGGGCCGCCTTCAGCAGCACCCAGGCGCGGGCGGAGGCGTCCTCCGGCAGGTCCGCCGGACGCGCCACCAGCGTCCAGACGGGGATGTTCACCGCCAGCGGGCGGCCGGTACGGTCAAAGATCAGGCCTCGCGGCGCGCGAATCGCCTGCTCCACCGTCCGAGCGGACGCTGCCTGCGCCGCGGAGCGATCGCCCTCGAGCACCTGCAGTTGGAAGAGGCGTCCGGTCAGCACGCCCAACACGATGGTGACCGCCACCGCCATCGCCGTGAAGCGCGCCCTCGAGCGGGGAAGGTCGACCCTGCTGTCGTTCAGATCGGCCATGGCCGGCTCACCTCGAGCCCCCACCTGACGGTGCGAGGCGGCTCGCCATGACCCGCACCGGAACGAACAGCAGCACCGCGATCAACGCATTCAAGCCGGCCGCCAGGGCGAGGCGCTCCACCGGCAGCGGACCGGCCGGCGGCGACCCGAGCAGACGCAGGATGCCGAGCCCGAGCAGGTCCACCACCACCGATCCGGCCAGGGCTGCGACCAGGACGGTCAGAACAGGAGGCCGGCCGACGGCGCGCGCGGCAGCCGCGGTCACCAGGCAGGCGGCGATGAGTTCGAGCGGAATGCTCCCGAGCGGCTCGCGACCCACCAGGTTCGCAGTCAGGCCGGCGACAAACGCCCAGGCCAACCCCGCGTCGAAGCCGGTCAGCACGGTCACCAGCACCACGCCCACGAGGACGATGTTGGGGCGAATCCCGGCGATCGGAAGGACCGGGGCAAGGCCGGCATGGACGACCCCGGTCAGGATTGCGAGGAGAGCGGAGATGGCGGTGATGGGTCTACCCCGGAACGACTCGACGACCCCTGCAGGAGCGGCGGGCGGGTGGCCGAAGTATAGCGAGCGAAGGCATTCGTCCTACGCGCGTATGACGAACCCACTGATCGCTGACGGGCGGCCGTTTTCACGTGAAACATCCGGCCTCTGGAGACGGCCGATAACGCGCCGCTAAGGCGTCCGTCATGACCCGGACTGGTAGAATGGCAGGGCCCATCTGAACTCGCTGCGGAGCGCTCGTGCTCAGGGTCACGGCCTGCACCAACCAGAAGGGCGGCGTCGGAAAGACGACGACGGTCGTCAATCTTGCGGCGTCGCTCGCCCTCACCGGAAGATCGACCCTGGTCATCGACCTCGACCCGCAGGGGAACGCGACAAGCGGCCTCGGCATCGACCGTCGGGCCGTCGATCAATCGGTGTATGACGCCCTCGTCGGCTCCGTCCCGATCGATTCGCTCATCGTCCACACGGCGATCGAGGGGCTGGACGTCGTCCCGTCCGCTCCCGCGCTGGCGGGTGCGGAAGTTGAACTGGTGAACATGACCGGCCGCGAGCGTCGGCTCTCGGCGAGCCTGGCAGGGTTGGAGGCGCGGTATGACCGGATTCTCATCGACTGCCCGCCGTCACTCGGCCTGCTCACCATCAATGCCCTCACCGCGTCGGATGGCGTCCTGATCCCCGTCCAGACCGAGTACTACGCCCTGGAGGGCCTGACCCAGCTCGTGAACACCATCCGCCTCGTTCGTGAGCGTCTCAACCCGCGCCTGGAGATTGACGGGGTGCTGTTGACGATGGTCGATGGCCGCACCCGGCTCTCCGCGCAGGTGGCCGCCGAGGTGCGGCGCCATCTGAACGGCAGCGTCTACAACACGGTGGTCCCGCGCTCCGTGCGCCTTTCCGAGGCGCCCAGCCACGGCCTGCCGATCGCCCTCTACGACCCGACCTCGCGCGGCGCGCGTGCATACGGACTGCTGGCGGAGGAGGTGGTCGCGCGTGGCTAGCGGATTCGGCCTCGGCCGCGGCCTGGAATCGCTCATCCCGCGCGCCGCGGAGGGCACCCCCACGCTCGAGATCCCGATCGACCGCGTGGTGCGCAATCCCCACCAGCCACGGAGTCATTTCGATGAGGCGGAGCTTGCGCAGTTGGCCGCCTCGGTCCAGGCCCACGGCGTCCTGCAGCCGATCGTGGTGCGCGCGGCCGCAAACGGCGGGTACGAGCTGATCGCTGGCGAGCGACGGCTGCGCGCCGCTCGACTCGCGGGCCTGACCCGCATCCCGGCCGTCCTGCGCGACGCGACCGGCGGCACGCTGCTCGAGCTGGCGATGGTCGAGAACCTCCAGCGTTCCGACCTCAACGCCATCGACCAGGCAAACGGCTACCGAGAGTTGATCAACCGCTTCGGCCTCTCCCATGAGGCGGTCGCTCGACAGGTCGGCAAGAGCCGGGTCGCCATCTCCAATTCGCTCCGCCTGCTCGACCTCGCCCCGGAGACCCAGCAGGCGATCACCGATGGCCGGTTGACCGAAGGCCACGGGCGGGCCCTTGCGGCGCTCACCGTTCCGGATCTGCAGCGGGCGGCCATGGACCTGGTGATCGAGCGTCACCTCTCGGTGAGGCAGACTGAGGAGCTGGTCCGTCGCCGGCGCAGCCGTCGCGCCGGGACCGACCGCCGAGCCGTCTCCGGCGATCTTGAGGCGATGGAGGCCGAGCTCCGTCGCGCCCTGGGCACGAAGGTCGGCATCGTCCGCACTCGCTCGGGAGGGCGCCTGTTGATCGACTTCTATTCCGACGAGGAGCTCGAACGCCTCCACGCGCTCATCACGCGCGGGGCGGCCGCGGAATCCGAGGCGTCCGTCAGATGACAGCCCAGCCCAAGCCGAAGCCGACGGCCCGGGGCCGCAACAAGGCGGTCTCCGACTATACGGCGGCCAACATCCAGGTGCTGGAGGGGCTGACCGCCGTCCGCAAGCGCCCGAGCATGTACATCGGATCGACCGACGGGCGCGGCCTGCATCAGCTCGTCTGGGAGGTCGTCGACAACAGCATCGACGAGGCGATGGCCAATGTCGCCACGCGCATCGACGTGACGATCCGCAGCGATGGCCAGGTCGAGGTCGTGGATGACGGCCGAGGGATCCCGGTCGGCAAGCACAGTTCGGGAAAGGACGCGCTCGAGGTCGTGCACACCATCCTGCACGCCGGCGGCAAGTTCGGCGGCGGCGGCTACAAGGTGTCGGGCGGCCTGCATGGCGTGGGCGTCAGCGTGGTCAACGCCCTCTCGTCGAAGATGCACGTGGAGGTGCTGCGCGACGGCAAGTGCTGGACCCAGGAATACAGTCGTGGCATCCCGACCTCCCCGGTGCGCCAACGGGGCGGGACGGCCGAGGCGAATCGCGGCCTGCTCCCCGGATGGCAGCGCGCGCACGGCACGCGCACCCTCTTCCAGCCCGACGCGGAGATGTTCGAGACCCTCGACTTCTCCTGGGACCTGATCGCCACGCGGCTGCGCGAATCGGCCTACCTCAACAAGGGGATCTGGATCTGCCTCCGCGATCAGCGCGTGGATCGCGAAAAGAATTTCTACTTCGAGGGCGGGGTAACGAGTTTCGTGCGCCACCTCAACCGACGTCGCGAAGTGCTCAACGCGCGACCAATCCACGTCGAGCGCATGGTGGATACCACCAGCGTCGAGGTCGCGCTCCAGTACAACGACAGCTTCTCTGAGAACGTGCTCGCCTTCGCCAACAACATCCACACCGTGGACGGCGGAACGCACGTCACCGGCTTCCGGGCCGCGCTGACCAGCTCCCTGAACGATTGGGCCAAGAAGGCCGGCGTCCTGTCCGACAAGGACGGCCCACTCAGCGGCGACGATGTCCGCGAGGGACTGACCGCGGTCATCAGCGTCAAGCTCACCGATCCGCAGTTCGAGGGCCAGACCAAGGCCAAGCTCGGCAACGCCGATGTGAAGGGGGCGGTCCAGAAGGTCGTCAGCGAGGGGATCATTCAGCACCTCGAGGAGAATCCCGCCGACGGTCGCCGGATCGTGGAGAAGAGCCTCACCGCGGCTCGCGCCCGCGAAGCGGCGCGCAAGGCGCGCGACCTCGTCATCCGCAAGGGCGCGCTGGACGGCATGGCGCTGCCGGGCAAACTGGCCGACTGCCAGGAGCGCGATCCCGCTCGCAGCGAGCTCTACATCGTGGAGGGTGATTCGGCCGGCGGCTCGGCCAAGCAGGGCCGCGACCGGCGATTCCAGGCGGTCCTGCCGCTGCGCGGAAAGCTGCTGAACGTCGAGAAGGCGCGCCTGGACCGGGTGCTGTCGAGCGAGAACATCCGGCCGCTGATCATCGCGCTCGGCGCGGGCATCGGTGACCAGTTCGACATCGCCAAGCTCCGCTATCACCGCATCTGCCTGCTCTCCGACGCCGACGTGGATGGGGCGCACATCAGCACGCTGCTGCTGACCTTCTTCTTCCGCCACATGCCCGAAGTGATCGACCACGGCTATCTCTACCTCTGCCAGCCGCCCCTCTACCGCATCAGCACCGGCAAGATCACGCGCTACGCGAAGGACGAGAAGGATCGCGACCTCGCCATCAAGGAACTGTCGCGCGAGGGAAAGACGAAGAACGTGGGCGTGCAGCGCTTCAAGGGGCTCGGCGAGATGAACCCCGACCAGCTCTGGGAGACCACCATGAACCCGGAGACGCGCACGCTGCTGCAGATCAGGGTCGGGGACGCCGCAGGCGCCGACGACGTGTTCAGCACGTTGATGGGCGAACGGGTAGAACCCCGACGCGACTTCATCCGGGCCGAGGCACGCAAGGTGCGGAACCTGGACTTCTGATTGGGGAGCATGCGAGAGACCGATGCCAAGCCGACATGTCGCTGACATCCGCCAGGTCGAGTCGAAGACCGGCCGCAAGGTGGAAGACTGGTGCGCGCTGCTCGAGGCCAACGGCATCGGGGACCGGCGCGAGGCGGTCAACTTCCTGCGGGATGGCTATGCCATCAGCCACGCCTTCGCGCTTGCCATTGCCGATCACTGCCTGCGACGGTCGCGCAGCGACGATGTGCCGTGGGGCGAGGACGATCGTTGGTGAGCACCAGGGCGGCACCGACGCCGGGGACAGGCACCAACCGCGCGGTCACGGCGCGCGGCGGGCGTCGCTATGCCTTTGCCGACCATCACTGCTTCGCCTGTGGCGGCACGAACCCGATCGGCATGCACCTGGAGATCGAACTCGGCCCGGGGACGGCCAGCACGACCTGGACGGCGGGCCGCGATTTCGTCGGCTGGGAAGAGAAGGTCCACGGCGGGATCCTGGCCACCCTGCTCGACGAGGTGATGGCATGGGCGCCATCCAGCTTCGACTCGTGGGCAGTGACCGCGGAGATGAAGATCCGCTACCGCTCGCCGGCGAACCCGGGCGAGGCGCTCGCCGCGCGGGGCTGGGTCACCTCCCGCCGTCGACGCATCTACGCGGTGAGCGGCGAGGTGCTGGGAGCGGATGGGCGGCTAATCGCCGAAGCGGAGGGCCGCTTCCTGGGGGCCAGCCCGGCCGAGAAGGCGCAGCTCAAGGCGCGCTACGGGATGCCGCTCGAGGTCGACCCGTCGACGGAGCGCCCCGAGTGATCCAGGTCAGTCAGATGACGCAGGCGAGGTAGACGGAGCACTTATGGAGATCGAACGGTCCGGCAACGTCCGGCAGGTCGCGATCGAGGACGAGATGCGCTCCGCCTACATCGACTACGCGATGAGCGTGATCGTGGCCCGCGCCCTGCCCGACGTCCGCGACGGGCTGAAGCCCGTCCATCGGCGAATTCTCTACACCATGCACGAAATGGGCCTGCGCTCCACGTCGGGCTATCGGAAAAGCGCCGGCGTGGTCGGCGACGCGCTCGCCAAGTACCACCCGCACGGCGACGTCGCGCTGTACGACGCCCTGGTGCGGCTCGCCCAGGACTTCAGCCTGCGCTACCCGCTGGTGGACGGGCAGGGCAACTTCGGCTCGATCGACGGCGATCCCGCGGCAGCCTACCGGTACACGGAGGCGCGGCTGGCCGCCATCAGCGACGAGATGCTGGCGGAGATCGAGAAGGAGACGGTCGACTTCGTCGAGAACTACGACGGCCGCCTGCGTGAGCCCACCGTCCTGCCGGCGCGCATTCCCAACCTGCTGATCAACGGCAGCTCTGGGATCGCGGTCGGGATGGCCACCAACATCCCGCCCCACAACCTCTCGGAGATCTGCGACGCGGTCATCCAGCTCATCGATGATCCGCAACTGACCGTCGACGCGCTCTGCGACATCGTGAAGGGTCCCGACTTCCCGACCGGCGGCACCATCTTCCGCTACGAAGACCAGCGCAACTCGGTGACCGGGGAGAAGGAGCGGATCGACGTCATCCGCCACATGTACGCCACCGGCCGTGGCCGTGTGGTGATCCGCGGCCAGGTCTCGTTCGAGGAGAACGAGCGCGGACGCATCTCGGTGGTGGTCACCGAGCTCCCCTACCAGGTCAACAAGACGACTCTCATCGAAAAGATGGCTGAGCTGGTCGGGGCCAAGAAGATCACCGATGTCAGCGACATTCGCGACGAAAGCGACAGAACGGGGATGCGGATCGTCGTGGAGGTGAAGCGCGACGGGTCGCCGCACACCGTCGTCCAGCAGCTCTTCAAGCACACCGCCCTGCAGACCAGTTTCTCGGCCAACATGCTCGCCCTGGTCGACGCCCAGCCGCAGACGCTCGGCCTCAAGCGGATGCTCGAGCACTACATCACGTATCGGCGCGATGTGATCCGGCGCCGCACCGAGTTCGACCTGGCCCGGGCCCGTGAGCGTGCGCACATCCTCGAGGGACTCAAGGTCGCGCTGGACAACCTGGACGAGGTGATCGCCACCATTCGCGCCTCCGCGGACAGCGACGCAGCCCGTGTCGCGCTTGTCGCACGGTTCGGGCTGAGCGAGGTGCAGGCGAACGCGATCCTGGAGATGCAGCTTCGACGGCTGGCGGCCCTCGAGCGCAAGAAGATCGAGGACGAGTACGAGCAGGTGATCCGCCTGATCGCCGAGCTGGAGGATCTGCTCGCCAACCCGCGCAAGGTCATGCAGGCGATCAAGGACGAGCTGGCCGAGCTGAAGCGCAAGTACGGCGACGAGCGCAAGACGCGGATCGAGGCGGATGCCAACCGCGAGCTCACCGCCGAGGACCTGATCGCCGCCGAGGACGTGGTGGTGACCCTCTCGCAGCGCAGCTACATCAAGCGCCAGCAGATTGGCACCTTCCGCTCGCAGCGGCGCGGCGGCAAGGGCAAGCTGGCCATGATCACGCGCGAAGAGGACGCGGTCCGCCACCTGCTGGTGGCGAACACCCACGACAACATCCTGTTCTTCACTAACCGCGGGCGCGTGTTCATCACCAAGGTGCACACCCTGCCCGAGGCGAGCCGACAGGCGAAGGGGATCCCGATCATTAACCTGCCGGGCGTGCAGGTCGACCCCGGCGAGTACGTCAGCGCCATCATCACCCTGCCGCAGTTCGCGCCGGACCACTTCATGGCCATGGCCACCCGCGGCGGGAAGATCAAGAAGACCTCCCTCGCCGAGTACGCCAAGATCCGCAGCAACGGCCTGATTGCCATCTCCCTGGTGGAGGGGGACGAGTTGCGCTGGGTCGGCCTGACCGATGGCCAGGACGACATCATCCTGGCCACCAGAAAGGGGCAGGCGGCGCGCTTCCACGAGGCCGAGGTACGGCCGATGGGGCGCGACACGCGCGGCGTGACCGGTATTCGGCTGCGCAAGGGCGACGAGGTGATCGGCATGGAGGTGGTGCGCGCCGGTGCCGAGCTGCTGGTGGTCACCGAGCAGGGCTACGGGAAGCGCACCGCGCTCGAGGAGTTCCCCGTCAAGCATCGGGCCACCGGTGGCGTGATCGCCAACTCCCTGAACCGCGAGACGGGGGATGTCGCCGCAGTGCGGGTGGTCGGGCACGAGGACGAGGAGACGATGCTCATCACCGAGGAGGGGACGATCCTGCGCACCGAGGTGAGCAGCGTGAACCGCTACCGACGCGCGTCACGCGGCGTGACGGTCATGAAGCCGGGGCCGGGCGATCGGATCGTCTCGATCACCGTGTTCGTGGATGACCGCGAGCCGGAGATCGAGGAGCCCGCCGAATGATCCTGCGGCGCGGGACGGGGAGATCGCCGCGGTGAGAGGCCGGACGAGCCCGCGACGCAACCCGGTAGAATCGAAGCAACGAGGTCCGACGCAGGAGATCGACGTGTACGCCGACGAGTTCAGCATCTACGCCGGCAACGCGAACCGGCCGCTGGCCCTGCAGATCACGCGCTATCTGAAGACCCACCTGGGCGAGGCCGAGGTCTTCAAGTTCGCGAATGACAACATCTTCGTGCGCGTCATGGAGAACGTCCGCGAGCAGGACGTGTTCCTGGTGCAGCCCACCTCGCGTCCGGTCAACGACTCGATCATGGAGCTCCTGATCATGATCGACGCCTTCAAGCGCGCCAGCGCGGGGCGCATCACGGCGGTCATGCCGTACTACGCCTACGGGCGTTCCGACAAGAAGGATCAGCCGCGGGTCCCGATCACCGCCCGTCTGATCGCCGACATGCTGACGGTCGCCGGCGCGGACCGGGTGCTGACCATGGACCTCCATCAGGGGCAGATCCAGGGCTTCTTCTCGATCCCGGTCGACGAGCTGACGGCGGTCGACATCCTGTCCCGCTACATCCAGGCCAAGGACCTCTCGGACGTCGTGGTCGTCAGCGAGCTCGGCTTCGCCAAGAAGGCGCGCAATTTCGCGGAGAAGCTCAGCGCGCCGCTCGCCATCGTCGAGAAGCGCCGGGTCGGCAACCAGGACCGAACTGAGCTGATGAACATCATCGGTGACGTCGCCGGCAAGACAGCGGTGATCATCGATGACGAGATCGACACCGCCGGCTCACTGATGGAGGCCGTCTCCGCCCTCGTCGCCGAGGGAGCGACGGCCATCTACTCGTGCGCTACCCACGGCGTCTTCTCCGGCGCCGCGCTGGATCGAATCGATGCAAGCCCGATCACCGAGGTGATCGTCACCGACACGATCGCGCTGCCCGCCCACGCGAACACCGACCGGATCACCGTGCTCTCCATTGCGCCCCTCTTCGGCGAGGCGATCAAGCGCATCCACCGCGGGGAGAGCGTCGGCGCCCTCTTCTCGTCCGAGGTCGAGCTGGTCGAGGAGATGACCTTCTGGGGCAGCCGCGTCGAAGAGGACGAGGAGCCGGCCCCCGTCCCGGTCGAGGGCTGAGCCGAAGAGCCACGAATCGGTCCCGCCGGGTCGGTTGGCTATACTCGATTCCTCGATGAGAAACTTCCTCTCCCGGCTGGTGGACACCAACGAGCGCGAGGTCCGCCGCTTTGAGCCGACGGTGGCCCGCATCAACGCGCTCGAGCCCGAATACGTTGCCCTCACCGACGCCGAGCTGCGCGCCAAGACCGACCAGTTCCGCGAGCAGCTTCGCGACCGCCTCGGAGACCTCCTGCTCCCGATCGAGCTGCGACCGCGCCCCGTCGACGAGGACGAGGAGTCGGAGCTGGTGGTGCCCGATCCGGCCCGCCTCGCCGAGGAACGCCGGGAGCAGCGCAAGCGCGATCGTCGCGAGATCGACGCCGCGCTGGAGGAGGTCATGCCGGAGGCCTTTGCCGCAGTGCGCGAGGCGATGCGGCGCGCCCTCGGGAAGCGCCACTACGACGTGCAGCTGCTGGGCGGCATGGTCCTCCATTCGGGGGCGATCGCCGAGATGAAGACCGGCGAGGGCAAGACCTTCGTGGCCCCGCTCGCCGCCTACCTGAATGGGCTGACGGGGCGGGGCGTGCACGTGGTCACCGTCAACGACTATCTCGCCAAGCGCGACGCGCAGTGGATCGGCCAGGTCTTCTGGCAGCTGGGCATGAGCGTCGGATCGATCCAGCACGAGGCGGCCTACGTCGTGGACCCGGATTTTCCACAGACCGATGAGCACCTGCGCAACCTGCGCCCCGTCGTTCGCGGCGACGCCTACGCGGCCGACGTCACCTACGGCACCAACAACGAGTTCGGCTTCGATTACCTGCGCGACAACCTGGTCGTCGACCTGGGACAGCGGGTGCAGCGCGGCCACTTCTTCGCGATCGTGGACGAGGTCGACAACATCCTCATCGACGAGGCGCGCACGCCGCTGATCATCTCCGGCGCGGCCGAGGAGTCCGCCGACCAGTACCTCCAGTTCGCGCGCCTGGTGCCGCGCCTCAAGGCCGAGGAGGACTACATCGTCGACGAGAAGTTCCGCCAGGTGGCGATCACCGAGGCCGGGACGGCCAAGATGGAACGCTGGCTTGGCGTCGAGAACCTCTTCGAGGGTGACTTCTCCATGGCCCGGCACCTTGAGCAGGCGCTGAAGGCGGAAGCCCTCTACCGGCGAGATCGCGAGTACGTCATCAAGGACGGCGAGGTGATCATCGTCGACGAGAACACGGGTCGCCTGATGCCCGGCCGCCGCTGGAGCGAGGGACTGCACCAGGCAGTCGAGGCCAAGGAGGGGGTGAAGGTCCAGAACGAGTCCCGCACCCTGGCCACCGTCACCTTCCAGAACTACTTCCGGATGTACGACAAGCTGGCCGGCATGACCGGTACGGCCGAGACCGAGGCGGAGGAGTTCAGCAAGATCTACGGCCTCGAGGTGGTGGTGGTCCCCACCAACATGCCGATGGTCCGCGACGACTTCGCGGACCTGGTGTATGCCAGCCAGAAGGGCAAGTGGCAGGCGGTGGTGGACGAGATCGTGGAGGAGCACGAGCGCGGGCGCCCGGTGCTGGTCGGCACCATCAGCGTCGAGGTCAGCGAGATGCTGGCCGAGATGCTCAAACGCCGTGGCATCAAGCACAACGTGCTGAACGCCAAGCTCCACGAACGCGAGGCCGAGATCGTTGCCCAGGCCGGCCACAGCGGAGCCGTGACGATCGCCACCAACATGGCCGGCCGCGGCACCGACATCATCCTGGGTGGCAACCCGGAGATGCTGGCCGCGGATCTGCTGCACCGCAAGGGCCTGACCGTGCTCGACGCGTCACCGGACGAGTACGCGGCCGCCCTGGCCGGGGCAGAGCAGGAGTGCGCCGCGGACCGCGAGAAGGTGCTGGCGGCCGGCGGCCTGCACATCGCCGGCACCGAGCGCCACGAGGCGCGGCGCATCGACAACCAGTTGCGCGGTCGCGCCGGCCGCCAGGGCGACCCGGGCAGCAGCCGCTTCTACCTGTCGCTCGAGGACGACCTGATGCGCCGCTTCGCGAGCGATCGGGTGCAGTCGCTGATGCGCACGCTCGGCTTCAACGACGAGACGGCGCTCGAGTCGCGGATGGTGAGCCGCACCATCGAGGGAGCCCAGACCCGGGTGGAGGGCTTCAACTTCGACACCCGCAAGCACGTCGTCCAGTACGACGACGTCATCAACAAGCAGCGCGAGACGATCTACCACGAGCGCGAGCGGATCCTGCGCTCGGATGACCTGTCGCAGACGCTGCTCGGCCTCCTGGACGAGGAGGTCCGCGCGCTGGTCGCGGAGCACACGGGCGGCGAATTCGCGAGCGAGTGGAACCGCGACGGACTGCGCGCGCGCCTGGCGGCCATGATCCCGACCCTCGAGGCGCGCGACCTGGCGGTCATCGACGAGGTCGAGGATCGCGACCGCCTGACGGACGGACTGGCTGAGCTGGTCAGCACCGCGTATGAGCGGAAGCGCACGGAAATCGGCTCGGAGGGGATGCTGGTCCTGGAGCGGCTGGTCCTCCTGCGCGTCATCGATTCGCTGTGGGTCGAACACCTGACCGCGATCGATGACATGCGCCGCGGCATCGGCCTGCGCGCCTACAGCCAGCGCGACCCGCTCGACGAATTCAAGCGCGAGGCGTTCGGCATGTTCGACGAGCTGAAGGCGACCATCCGCCACGACGTGACCCACACCATCTTCCGGGTGACGGTCACGCGTGAGCCGGCCGCGGCCCGTCCTCGGCGGATGCTGGAGAGCCGCCCCGACGTCGCCGCGGGAGCCGCCTCGGCGACGGCGGCGGCCACCGCGCCGAGCCCTGCCGCGGGAGCCGCAGGCTCACCGAAGGCCGGCCCCAAGCTGGGTCGCAACGATCCGTGCTGGTGTGGATCGGGCAAGAAATTCAAGCGCTGCCACGGGGCCTGATGGCCAATCCTCGGTATTGGCGAATCGGGTGGGACCGGGTAGGATAGGAGTTCAGGATCGTGAGGCGCGTTGACCTCGCGGTTCTCCTGCCAGTGGAGGGCTTCGTGAAGCAGCTGACCGCTCCCAGTCGAGGCGCCGACCCCCTCACCAGCCCCACCGCCCCCACCGCACCGACGACCTCGCTTCCGCTGGTCACCCGCTTCCGAGACCCCTCCCTCCCCTACAAGGACCTCATCGTCTGCGAGCGCGATTGCATGCGCTGCAGCTACGCGATGACGCTCGATTGCGACGGCAACTGCGGGTCATGCCCGCGTCAGACCTATTGCCCCTGTGTCAACCCCGCGAAGATCCGCAGCAAGAGCGTTCGCCTCGGCGACGTCGAGCTGCCCATGGTGGCCACGCTTGGACGCAATTAAGGACGAGGCGCTCCGGCTCGCGCGCCTGGTGGCCGATACGGCGGTGCGCCTTTGACTTGCCGGGCAAGGAGATCGAGCTCGCCGATCTGACCACGAAGTCGGGTGACGCCGACCTGTGGAATGATCCGGCCGCGGCACAGAAACTGCTGCGGCGCATCGACGAACTGCGCGAAGAGATCACGACCTGGGGAGAGTTCGGGTCTCGCGCGCGCACCATTGCGGATGTGGCCGAGATGGCCGCCGAGGAGCCCGACGGCGGGGCCAGCATGACCGCCGACCTGGAGCGCGACCTCGCGTCGCTGACGGCCGATTGGACGACGATGGAAGGACGCCTCATGCTGTCCGATCCGTACGACGCCCGGCCGGCCATCGTCTCGGTCCATGCCGGCGCCGGCGGAACAGAGAGTCAGGATTGGGCGGAGATGCTGCTGCGAATGTACCTGCGCTGGGCGGAACGGAACCGGCTGCGGACCGAGATCCTCGATCAGACCGAGGGCGAGGAGGCCGGACTGAAGAGCGTCACGTTCGCGGTCGACGGCCGCTGGGCATACGGCCGGCTGAAGAGCGAGCGCGGCGTCCATCGCCTCGTCCGGATCAGCCCCTTCGATTCGCAGAAGCGGCGGCACACCAGCTTCGCGCTGGTCGAGGTGATGCCGGAGGTGCCCGAGGACGTGGCCGTCGAGATCGACGAGCGGGACCTCCGAGTTGACACCTATCGGTCCAGCGGCGCCGGTGGGCAGCACGTCAACAAGACCGACTCGGCCGTGCGCATCACGCATCTCCCGACCGGGATCGTGGTGACCTGCCAGAACGAGCGAAGCCAGACGCAGAACCGCGAGCGGGCGATGGCCGTCCTGCGCGCAAAGCTGGTCGAGGTGGCGGAAGAGAAGCGTGAGGCAGAGCTGGCGCGGCTGCGCGGCCAGCACGTCGAGGCGGGCTGGGGGAACCAGATCCGCAGCTACGTGCTCCAGCCCTACACCATGGTCAAGGACCTGCGCACCGGGGTCGAGACGTCGGATCCCTTCGCGGTGCTCGACGGCGACCTCGAGCCGTTCATCGACGGCTATCTCCGGTCGCGGATCGGGCAGGTCTCGCGCGCATGACCGGGCTCCTGGAGAAGCCAGGGCGGGCACCCTCCGAGCCGAGCGAGCCGGTCATCGCCATGATCGACGTCGGGATGACGTACCCCAACGGAAAGATGGCACTGGTCGATGTGAACGTCACCATCGCGGCGGGCGACTTCATCTTCCTGGTCGGCCCGTCGGGCGCGGGCAAGAGCACCTTCATCCGGCTACTGATCCGCGAGCAGTTGCCAACCGCCGGTCGCGTCATCGTCGCCGGGCGGGACCTCTCCAAGCTGCGGCGCAGCCAGGTGCCTGCCCTGCGACGCCGGATCGGGGTCGTCTTCCAGGACTTCCGCCTGCTCCCCTCCAAGACCGTCTACGAGAACGTGGCCTTCGCCCTCGAAGTGACCGGGACGCCGCGCAGCGAGATCCGGCGCCGGGTGCCCCCGCTGCTCAGCCTGGTCGGCCTGCACGAGCACGATGAACACCTCCCCAACCAGCTCTCCGGCGGTGAGCAGCAGCGCGTGGCCATCGCTCGAGCGCTCGTCCATGACCCTGCGATGCTGATCGCCGACGAGCCGACCGGGAACCTGGACCCCGTCACCTCCTGGGAGATCATCCAGCTCCTGATCCACATCAACGCCATGGGCACCACCGTGCTTATGGCGACGCACAACCAGGAGATCGTCAACGCCATGCGCCGGCGGGTGCTTGCCCTGGAGCAGGGAACCCTGGTGCGCGACGAGTTCGGGGCCGCGTACGAGCGGGAGTACTGACCGATGCGATTCCTGCGCTTCATCTACTTCGCCGTGGTGCGTGCCTGGCAGGGCTTCTGGCGCAACGCGATGATGAGCCTGGCCGCCACTGCGACGGTCGTGCTGATGCTGGTCCTGCTGTCGGGGCTGTTCATCGTCATCGGCGGCCTCAACAGCGGCCTTGCCTTCATCGAGAGCAAGGTGGGAGTGACCGCCATGCTGCGAGACGGGCTGACCAACGAGCAGCGCAACATCCTGATCGCCGATGCCGAGAAGGTTCGCGGGGTGGCCAGCGTGACCTATGTGAGCCCCGAGGAGGCCATGAACCGACTGCGCCAGGCGTACGCCGACCGTGGCCTGAATCTCAATACCGGCGGTGCCAACATCACCCTGCAGTCCTCGCTGGAGATCGCGCTGACCGACGCAAAGCTCGGAACCTCCGTCAGCGACGCGCTGGCGACCCGCCCCGAGATCGAGCGGATCACCACCCAGCGGGACCTGCTCGAGAAGCTGCTGGGCATCATCGGGGCCATTCGGGCGGTCGGGATCGCCGCGCTGCTGCTGGTCGGCCTGACCGTGATGTTCATGATCGTGAACATGATCCGGATCGCGGTCTACAGCCGATCGGGCGAGATCGAGATCATGCGCCTGGTGGGCGCCAGCGACTCGTTCATCCGCTGGCCGTTCATCATCGAAGGGGTGCTCTGCGGACTGATCGGCTCGGTCATCACCATCATCCTGGTGGCACTCGTCTGGGATCCGATCCAGCCGATCATGGTCACCGTCTTTCAGATGCCGACCGCCGTCAGCCGCGATTTCCTGGCGACCCTCTCGGCGGTCGTGCTGGGGGTTGGGCTGTCGGTGGCGGGACTCGGAAGCTGGATCAGCGTGCGCTCCAACCTGTCGAGCGCGTCCTGAGCGGGATCGCGGGTAGTCAAACCCTAACCTGTGCCTAACCGAGGCTTTCGGGCGCCAGTGCTACACTCCGCCGCGCCGCATGACTGACGAGACCTCCGCAACCGATTCCGGCCAGGCGCCGGCGCCCGTGCCGACACTTTCCCCCGAGCAGCCTACCTCCGGGCGCGGCGGTGCGGCCCGCTGGGTCGTCTCGCTGGTGCTGGCCAGCATTCTGGGAACGCTGCTGTTCGTGGCGGGCTACCTGGCGGCCGGGACGTCGCCACGGAGCGCAGGCTGTGCGGCCCCCGCACCCGCCTTCGCCGCCCTGTGCGAGGCATACGACGCGCTCAAGCAGCAATACGTCGACAAGCTCGACGACACCACGCTGGCCGAGGGCGCCATCCGGGGCCTCTTCGAGTACGGCGTCAAGGACCCGTTCAGCGGCTACATGTCACCCAAGGACTACCAGAACGCGCTCGGGTCGCTGGCCGGCAAGTTCACCGGCATCGGAGCCGAGATGGCGGTCAAGAACACGGTGGATCCGACCAAGCTGGACGCCTGCGCGTCGCTGAGCGACACCTGCGTGCTGGTCGTGGTGGCCCCACTGGCCGACTCGCCGGCGGAGAAGGCGGGGCTGCTGGCGGGCGACATCATCACCGCGGTCGACGGCGCCAGCGTCAACGGCACGACCCTGCAGGACCAGGTCGGCAAGGTGCGCGGCGAGTCTGGCACCACGGTCACCCTCACGGTTCGGCGCGGCGACCGGATCTTTGACCTGAAGATCACGCGTGCCGAGATCATCCAGCGCGAAGTGACCACCAGGATGCTGGACGGCAAGATCGGCTACATCGCCCTTCACGCCTTCAGCCCGGCGAGTGCCGACCAGTTCCACGAGGCCCTCAAGAAGCTGCTCGACGACGGGGCGACCTCGATCATCTTCGACCTGCGGGACGACCCCGGCGGCTACATCGACGCGGCGAACCGGATCGCGTCGGAGTTCATCGGCTCCGGGCTGATCTTCAGCCAGGAATCGAGCGGTGGCGAGGTGAAGCGCTGGGAGGCGGTCTCCGGCGGTCTCTACACCGATCCGCACAGGCCGCTGATTGTCCTCGTCAACGGCGGCAGCGCCTCGGCCTCGGAGATCGTGTCGGCCGCACTCAAGGAGCGAGACCGGGCGACCATCATCGGCCAGCACACCTACGGCAAGAACACGGTCCAGGTGTGGACCGAGCTGCAGAACAAGGGCGGCGTGCGGATCACCATCTCGCGCTGGTTCACCCCCGACCACAACTCGGTTGCGCCCGACGGCGTGCAGCCGCAGATCACGATCGAGGTCCCCGACGGAACGCCGCCCGACAAGGATCTCTTCCTCGAACGGGCCATCCAGGAGCTGAGCGGCCCGGCCGCGACGGTGTCGGGGCTGAGCATGGCCGCCTGATTGCCGCGGCGCGGCATGCATTGCGCGGCCGTCAGCCTGCTGCTAGCATCCGGCGCAACGAAAGGAGGTGGTGTGCAGTGGATAGTCCCTGTCACGCCACCACCGAGGCGGTGAACTGACACCTCTTCGCGTGGTAGCGATGGAGGAGCCGGCCGAAACGGCCGGCTCTTTCGTTTCTCCGCCGCCTCTTCTAAGACTAGGATGGACCCAAGGTAGACCGATGCCCGATCAGACCGTTGCCGTCAACCGCCGCGCCCGCTTTCAGTACGCCATCGAGGAGACCCTCGAGGCGGGCATCGTGCTGAGTGGGACCGAGATCAAGTCGATCCGCGCCGGTCGCGCCAACCTTGCCGAGGCATACGCCCGCATCGAACGCGGCGAGGCCTGGCTGATCGGCGCCCACATCGCCCCCTACGAGCAGGGGAACCGCAACAACCACGAGCCGACGCGGGTCCGCAAGCTGTTGCTGCATCGAGACCAGATCCTCGAGTTGGCCGCCAAGACCCAGCAGAAGGGGCTGACCCTGGTCCCCTTGAAGCTCTACATCCGTGATGGGATGGCCAAGCTGGAGATCGGCCTGGCGCGTGGCAAGCAGACACATGACAAGCGGCGGGTTATCGCGGAGCGCGACCAGCGCCGGGAGCTGGAGCGCACCAGCAAGGAGCGGATCAAGCTCTAAGCGCGCGCGAAACCGCACGGCTGTTTCATTCGACATGCCGCGTGGTATGATCGGTGCCTATCGGTCCGTGGGGATGTCAGGTTTCGACAGGGCTCAGGGACCGGGAATTGCAGGTCGAGGTCGCCCGCAGGCCTCGTTAAACCGCGGGCAAAGCCAGTAACTGGCAAGAACAGTTACGCTCTCGCCGCCTAACTAGCGACGAGCGTTGACACGGCCCCCTCTTGCCGGGCCGTGAAGGCGTCATTTGGCGAGATGCGGCGCTGCCGACTCCGGTGAGTGGCGCCAAAGGGCCGAGAGGTCAGCCGGATAGTGAGCGGAGCACCCCGCCGGTCGGGGGCCCGCAGGCGAAGCTCGAAGTAGGCCGGAAACACCTGTAGCACGTTCCCGGCGACTCGGTTCTGGACGGGGAGTTCGATTCTCCCCCATCTCCACCAGCACTCATCCCGAATGACGGTACCGCTTCAGCGGGCCGCCATTCCTCATTTCCGAGAGCGTTGACCGTCGAGGCCAGCCGCCTTTGCCGATGCCATCTGGCACCTATGAAGGGCACTCTCCCTGTGCTAAGGTCGCAGCCAAGCGGCACGCCCAAGGCGCTCCACGCATCGTCGCCGCGCTGATTGGGAGGCAAGGACTTCATGGACTTCTCCAAGCTCAGCTCGAACGACAAATTGGCGGTGTATGGCGCCGTGGCGGCCATCGTGGGGGCATTCCTCAGTTTCGGCGGCGGCGCTTCGTTCGGCTTGCTGACCGGAATCGCGATGCTGGTGATCATCTTCCTGCCCCAGCTCTCCCCCAGCACAAAACTGCCCGGCTCAAAGGGATCACTCATGATGATCGTGGGTGGCTTCTCGGGGATCGGTGCACTGTTCGCCCTGCTTGCGCTACTGGCTGCGTTTGGCGCGCTCGGTGCCCTGTACGGCGGTTTCTGGTACCTCGGTGCTGTGCTCGGGATCGTCGGGGGATTGCTGATGGGCTGGGCCAGCTGGAAAGAGTTCCAGGCGGGCGGCGGGAAGTTCGACCTGGGGACCAAGGCCTAGCCGCCGGGTAGCCCCGGAGGGTCCATCGGGCGTCACCGAAGTCGGGGCGCGCGCATCACCTCAGCGATGAGCAGGTCGACCGGGTCGATCTGCTCATCTGCTATCAGGGGGGTCAGCCGGCTGGCGACCGCGTCCCCGGGCAGACCATCGTCGACGGCGTCGATCGCTTCGCGCAGGTGGGTTGCCCTGGTCGCATCGGGTTCGGTGTCTGCGAGCCAGTGCATGACATCCGCAAGGTCGCCCTGGGTCGCCTCGAGCCCTGCGCTGGTCTCCGCCAGCGCCTCCGAGAAGTAGGCGATCGCGGCCGCGATCAGCAGCATGCGCTGCCGGTCTGCGGGCCGGCTACTCGCACGGGGTAGGCCGTCCGGGCCGCCGAAGATCGGCTCCCAGCGCCCGGCGGCGAGGGATCGAATGCCCGCCCAGTGGCCGTCGGGCGTCAACTGCCCGATGGCCAGGATGCTGGCCGTCTCGGCCATGGGTCCGCGGACTTACGAATCGACCTTGGTGGCCGGCAGGACCACGATGCGACGGTTCGGATCCACCCCAACGCTCTGGGTGCGCACCCGGGTGTTCTCCGACAGGGCCATGTGCACGATCCGTCGCTCGACGGCGGGCATGGGCTCGAGCTGGATGATCTTGCCGGTCTGGATCACCCGGGCTGCGGCGCGCGCGGCCACATCGCGCAGTTGCTCCTCGCGACGGCCGCGATAGTTCTCGACGTCCACACTGATGCGCGTGTAGTCGCCCTGGTGCTTGGCGACGATCAGGTTGACGAGGTGCTGGAGGCTCGCGAGCTTCTCCCCGCGCCTGCCGATCAGGACACCGAGGTCGGAGCCCTTCACGTTGAGTCGAACGGTCTCGCCGCCGGTCACCAGCTCCACGGTCCCCGGCAGGTCCATCAGGCGCAGCAGCTCCTCGAGCACGGCCTTCGCGTCGTCGAGTGTGGCCCGTTCCTTCTCCGTGAGCTCCTCGAGTGGCTTGCCGGGGATGAACGGCGCCGGCTCACGCGGTGGTCGATCGGCCCGCGGTTCCCGCGCTGGTCGGTCCGCATATGGGCGGACATCACGTTCCGGTCGACCGCGTCCGCCGCGACCGCCACTACTCCGTCCGCCACGATCTCCCCTATCTCCTCGCTCTCGCTCTCGCTCGGCGGCCTGCGCCAGCTCCATCATCTGGTCGGCGGCATCGTCATCGGAGACGACCATCGGCGCCTCGACCGCCGCCGCCTGGGCAGGGGCCGGGGGCGCGATGCGCTCGGGTGCGGGTGCAGGCGCGGGGCGCGGGGCGCGAACCGTCTCGGCCGCGGCCACCGCGGACTTCGGGGCGGCCAGGATGCGCGCCTCCTCTCCGCCAACGCCCAGGATGCCCCGGCTGCCCTGCGCAAGGATCTCGATGTCGAGATCCGCCAGGTCTGCCGCGAACTCCTTCATGGCGGAACGGATCGCCTCCTCCACGTTCTTGCCAGTGAACTCTCGGAATGTCATCTCTTTCGGCCTCGTCGCTTCTGTTTCTGCGGACGCTGTCCGGGGCGCGCGCCACCGGACGTGCTAGCCGGTTGCGGCTTGGATGGTTGGCTCGACCCCTTCGTCCCGGCCGCGGTATCCGCCGTCGTGTCACGGCGCCTCGGTGCGGCCCCCAGATCGGTGTCTGGCGCCGGCGCGAAGCGAGGCTGCCAGCCGAAGAGCGGGAAGAGGTTTCCCCAACCCATGATGCGGAACTGCTGGACGATCAGGTAGGCGGTGTACACGACCCAGTACAGGATCAGGCCGCTCGGGAAGAGACCTCCCCACCAGATGGTCAGGAGCGGGAACAGGTAGGTCATGGTGTTGGTGGTGGATGAGGTCGGGTCGTCGCGGTTGGGCTTGGGGCTGGTCATGCGGACCTGCACGAACTGCAGCAGGGCCGCCACCAGGGCCAGCGCAGAGAGGGCAAAGCCGGTCCCGGGGATGAGCAGCGCGAACACGTTGTCCACCTTGGCCAGGTCCAGGTTCATGAGCCAGGGAACCTTGGTGGCGATCGGGTGGGCAAGCTGCAGCGGGTCGATGAGTTGGCAGTTGAGCGGCAGGAAGTGGGTAAAGTCGCCGGAGTTGAACTGCGGGAGGTTGCACGGCCCGGAGATGGGGGCGGTGTAGTGGACCTGGGTCAGCTTGCCGGCCGCGTCCTTCACCTCCTCGAGCTTGGTGATTCCCGGCAGCGCCACCTGCAGCTTGGCAAATGCGTCGGAGGTGGCCTGTGCCGCGTTGAGGGTCACCACGTTGGAGGCCCGGATCAGGGCCTGGTAGAGCGCCAGCAGGAGCGGCATCTGCAGCACGACCGGCAGACAGCCGGCGGCCGGGTTGACCCCGTGCTCCCGGTAGAGCAGCTGGGTCTCCTCCGCGATCTTGGTCCGATTGCCCTTGTGCTTGCGGTTGACCTCGCGGATGAGCGGCGCCATCCGCTGCATCTCTTTCTGCGAGCGGATCTGCCGCACGAAGAGCGGCGCCAGCAGGGTGCGAATGACGACCGTGAAGATGATGATCGCCAGCGCAAAGTCGCTGAAGACGAGTGAGTAGACGCCCACCAGCAGGTTGAAGAGCGGCAGGAAAAAGACGTCCCACGGGGGCGTGAAGTGTTCGATTCCAAAGAGTCCGGCGGCGATCGGGAGGCTCAAGGCACGATGCTCTCTAGGGGACCGGGTCGTAACCGCCCGCGTGGAGCGGATGACATCGAGCGATGCGGCGGGCTCCCATCCAGGAGCCCTTCAGCAGTCCGTGGCGCTCGATGGCCGTGTAGGTGTACTGCGAGCAGCTCGGTGCGTATCGGCAGGTGGGCGGCATCCATTTGGTCAGCCGCTGGTACGCGACGATCAGACCGAGCCCAATCTTCCTCATTCACCGATCCTCGACCGCTCAAGGAGCGATCGCAGTGCGTCGCGGAGCTCCGCGTAACTCGCCGCTCCCGCACCGGGCCGTGCGATCAGCAGCAGATCCCATCCGGGCCCCATGGCCTTGAGCTGTTCTCTGAGCAGCTCGCGCAGCCGGCGCCGCACCCGATTCCGCTGTACCGATCCGCCGAGCCCGCGTGGCGTGCTCAACCCGATGCGCGTCTCCGACCGTTCGGTCCGCAGCGATCGCAGGACCAGGAGTCGGTGCGAACGCGCCGTCCCGTTGCGTCCAAGCGCATCGAAATCCGCCTTGCGCCGAAGCATCGGGAGGGGCGGCACGGCTGCGCTCGTCGTCGTCAGACGGTGAGCTTCTCGCGCCCCTTGGCTCGGCGCCTGGCCAGCACCCGACGGCCGCCCTTTGAAGCCATGCGTGCGCGGAAGCCGTGTTCTCGCTTCCGAGCGCGCTTCTTGGGCTGGTAGGTCCGTTTCATGGGTGGATGCCGTCCTCGTTCAGCGGCAGGCGAGCGGATCCGCAAACACACGAATGGCTGGCATCCCGCCAGCCTCACGCGATTGGCCGAACATGCGCGGCCCGTCTCGCTCTGCCCGCGGATTCTACCGACGCCCCGGAGAGAGTGTCAAACTCGGAGTTGGCCGCGCGGCGGATGCGTCGGCGCGCGCCGCCCAGCGCGGGCCGTTTGCCCATTGCCGGGTCCGAAAGGGGGCTGCTACACTACCGCGACCCTGAAGGAACGACCCATGACAGCCGGGTCTCGTGCGCCCCAGGGGAGTGCGTGACGAACCTCTTTCGGACCTGGCAATGATCGGTTGGGAGACGGCTATTGATGGATGCGAAGCAGGTTTGGCGCGCCGTCCTCGGTGAGCTGCAGGTGAGCCTCTCGCCGGCCAACTTCGAGACCTGGCTGAAGGACACGTCGCTCATCGAGATCGACGAGAACCGCTATCGCATCGCCGCGCCGAACGGATTCGCGCGCGACTGGCTCGACAACCGATACCGGACCCTGGTGAGCCAGACGCTGGCCCGCGTGGTGGGTGGGTCGGTGCAGGTCGAGTTCGTGGTCGCGGACGCCCCCGGGCCGGTTCCCGCCCAGGTCGACGAGGAGGCGCTCGCCCTGCCGCCCGCCTCGGCCGGCGGCAACACCGTCAACCTGAACAGCCGGTACGGATTCAGCAACTTCATCGTGGGCAGCGCCAACCGGCTCGCCCACGCGGCCGCCCTGTCGGTGGCCGAGCGCCCCGGACACGCGTACAACCCGCTCTTCCTGTACGGCGGGGTCGGCCTCGGCAAGACGCACCTGATGCACGCCATCGGCAACGCCGTCGCCGTCAAGTTCCCGCGCAAGCGGGTGCTGTACGCAACCAGCGAGAAGTTCACCAACGACTTCATCAACTCGATCCGCGAGCAGCGGATGGAGGATTTCCGCAACCGCTACCGACGCATCGACGTGCTGCTGATCGACGACATCCAGTTCATCGCCGAGCGCGAGCGGACACAGGAGGAGTTCTTCCACACCTTCAACGCCATCCACGAGGCGGGCAAGCAGATCGTGCTCTCCTCGGACCGGCCGCCGAAGGCGATCACCACCCTCGAGGAGCGGCTGCGCTCGCGGTTCGAGTGGGGCCTGATCGCCGACCTGACGCCGCCGGACCTGGAGACCCGCATCGCCATTCTGCGCAGCAAGGCCGAGGACCAGCTGAGCCTGATCCCCGGCGAGGTGATCGAGTTCATTGCGCGCAAGGTGGTCAGCAACGTCCGCGAGCTCGAGGGCGCGCTGAACCGGGTCGTCGCGTACTCCAGCATGTCCGGCATGCCGATCAACAACGAGCTGGCGAGCGCCGTCCTGTCGAACGTCATGTATAACCCCAAGAAGCGCTCGATCACGCCCCAGCGCATCGTGCGCGCGGTCGCTGACTACTACGGGGTGAACCTGGATCAGCTGCGCTCCAGCAAGCGCGACCGGGCGATCGTGGTGCCGCGTCAGATCGCCATGTACCTGATCCGCGAGGAGACCGACATCTCCCTGCTGCGAATCGGTGCGGAGCTGGGCGGACGCGACCACTCGACGGTCCTGCACGCCTACGACAAGATCACGCGCGAGCTCCAGGAGAACGACGAGATGCGCCGTGAGATCAGTGCGGTGCGGGAGATGATCTACTCCGAGTGATCGCCCCAATGGTGGACAACGCGCCCGATCCGGTGGATATCCGGGCCCGGTTGTGGACAACTGCCGGTTGGGTGGGACTGAGCCGGACGCCTGCTCGGGGGGCTATCCACCTCCAGGCGGGCGTCGTTCACCGGGAATCAACGGCAGTCGGCGGCTTTCCCACATCGGCCCCCCGACTTCTCCGCGACCGGGTGGAGAGCGGCGCAACGTGCCTGTCCACGCCGTCCACACCACGACGAGGGACGACGGCGTACCAAGTATTCTTCTCAAGGAAAGATTCGTAGCAAGGCATCTGTCACCAATCGGTGACAACCAGAACGAGGCCTCGATGAACGTATCGGTCATGCAGGAGAACCTGGCTCGCGGTCTCGGGATCGTGGGGCGAGCGGTGAGCAGCCGGGCCACGCTCCCGGTGCTGGCCAACGTGCTGTTGAAGACCGAGAACGCCGGCCTGAAGCTGACCGCCACCAACCTGGAGATCGGCATCAACTGCTGGGTCCCCGGTAAGGTGACGGATGAGGGGGAGATCACGGTGCCGGCCAAGCTGCTTGCCGACCTTGTCTCGTCGCTGCCCAACCAGCGGATCGACCTTGTCTTCAGCCCGAAGGACCGCAGCCTCAAGGTGACGTGTGGCGGCAGTCGTTCGTCGATCAAGGGGATCGAGGCCGACGAGTTCCCAGTGGTGGCGGCGATCGGCGACAGCCCGGCGACCAGCGTCGATTCCCGCGCCCTGCGGGACGCGCTGGCCGAGGTGGTCTTTGCAGCCGCCAGCGACGAGAGCCGCCCGATCCTGACCGGGGTGCTCACCCGGCTGGCCGGCGACAAGATGACGCTGGCCGCTGCTGACAACTACCGGATCGCGGTGCGCAGCCTGACGCTGGCGAAGCCGGTCGGCACCGACATGACCATCGTGGTGCCTGCCCGCTCCTATTTCGAGCTGATGCGGATCCTGCCCGACTCCGAGGCCCCCATCGAGATCACGGTGACCCCGAACAAGAGCCAGGTGCTCTTCCACGTAGAGGGGATCGACCTGGTCAGCCGCCTGATCGAGGGGCAGTTCCCCAACTACGAACCGGTCATCCCCGCCGATCACAGCAGCCGGGCGGTGGTGGACCGGGAGGCGTTCTTGGCCAGCGCCAAGCGGGCAAGCATCTTCGCCCGCGACAGCGCCAACATCGTCAAGGTCGAGCTGGGCGGAGAGGCCGGGGACGGGATCTCGATCACCGCGCATGCCGCCGACATCGGAGACGCGGCCGACGCGCTGCCCGCATCGGTTGAGGGCCAGCCCACGACCATCGCCTTCAACGCGCGCTACCTGATCGACGTCCTCTCCAACCTCGGCGCCGAAGAAGCAGCGCTCGAGCTCTCGGGGCCGCTGGCGCCCGGGGTGGTGAAGGGCGTCGGCAGGACCGACTACGTCCACGTGATCATGCCGGTCCGGACCGCGTCCTGAGGGAGACGCACTCAGATGTACGCGCGGCGGTCATGCGCCGCGCACCGCTGAGCCGGCCCTCGTGCGCCTGACTCGCCTGCTCCTCGAGGACTTCCGCAGCTATGCGACGGCCGAGCTGCGCCCGGAACCCGGGCTGACGGTGATGGTCGGCCCCAACGGCGCGGGCAAGACGAACCTGCTCGAAGCGATCTCGGTGGCGGTCACCGGTCGGTCGCACCGGACAACGACCGACGCCGAGCTGGTGCGACACGGTCGCCCATTCGCCCGCATTCGACTTGACCTTGCCAGGCCCGGCTCCGATGAGACGGCGAAGGTCGAGACCGTGATCCCCGGCGTCGACGCTCCTCCGGAGCTGCGCAAGCGGGTGTCGGTCAACGGGCTCGCTCGACGGGCCGCCGGGATCGGCGAGACCGTTCGCGCGGTCCTGTTTCGTCCGGAGGAGATGCTGCTCCTGGTGGGCGCTCCCGGCGAACGGAGACGGTTCCTGGACGGAATCCTGGCGCAGCGCGGCCGACGAGCGGCGGCCGACCTGGCCGCCCTGGCACGCATCCTGGTCCAGCGCAATGCCCTCCTGCGCGCCATCCGCCGTGAGGAGACGACGGCAGAGGGGCTCGCCTTCTGGGACGAGCAGCTCGCCGAGGTGGGGGCCAGGGTGATGCGTGATCGCCTTCAGCTGGTGAGCGACCTGGGTGTTCGGATCCCCGAGCTGCACGACGCCGTGGCCCCGCCCGCCGAGATGGGAGACCGGGTCCGGTTGCGGTACATCGACTCACTCAAGGAGGCGTGGCCGGAACGCGATGCCGTGGAGAGCGCCGCGGGGATCGACCTGGGGGCCCTGACCGATGCCTTCCGGCGCCGCATCGTCGCCGTGCGCCAGAAGGAGCTGTGGAACGGCGTCAGCCTGGTCGGACCGCAGCGTGACGACCTGGGGGTCGAGCTCGGTGGACGCGACGTGCCGAGCCACGCCAGCCGCGGACAGCAACGCACCATCATCCTGGCCATGAAGCTGGCCGAGACCGACCTGCTGGCCGCTGACGACGGCAGCGCACCGATCGTGCTCCTCGATGACGTCTTCAGCGAGCTCGACGCGGATCGCGCCGATCGCACGCTGACCCTGCTGCTCGACCGAGGACAGGTCCTGGTCACCGCCGCGGACCTGTCCGCCGTGCCGGCCGACCGCCGAGGCGTCACCATCTGGCAGGTGGGCGAGGGACGATTGACCGAAGCGCCAAGGGTCGCATGAGCTCGGCCGAGGAGGCCGCCGCGGCCGTGCAGCGCGCCCTCCAGACCTGCGTGGGTCCCGGCGCGGCGGCCCAGATCGCGCTGGCCCAGGTGCGACTGGCGTGGGCAGAGGCGGTGGCTTCGGCCGGCCTGGATCGCGGCGGCCTGACGTCGCGCGTCGTCGGCGTGACGAACGGCACGGCGCGGGTCGAGACCCCGGAGCCGATCCTGGCCCAGGAGCTGTCACTGCGCGCCGAGGCGTTCGTTCATGCGCTGAACGGCCGAATGCAGGGACGCCCCGGGGCCACGCTGCGGATCGAGCGGCTGACGGTCTCGGTGGCTCGATCGGGGTTCGGGCGCGGCCTATAATCGGTCGATCCTCCCCGTCACCTTCGAGCGCTGCCGGACCCGATGAGCAACCGCCTCGCCACCCGCATCGGTCTGTTGCCGCGCGACGGGGCGCCGCCGCCGGCGCACGACGTCGTCCGCTTCCGCGAGCCAGTCGCCGGGGCGGAGGCGCGGACCAAGGGCAGCCTCTTCCTCCTTGCGCAGGTGGCCGGTGATGAATCCGCGCTGACCCGGGCCGCCACGGACGCCCTCCAGGCGCTGGAGCGCGACTACTACTACGACCTGTCGGCCGGGGTGCCCGGAGCGCTGTCCAAGGCGCTGCGCGGCGCCAACCGCCGACTCTTCCACCAACGAGGCAGGCTCGGCATCCCGCGCCGCGGCGGGGTGAGCGTGGTCGCGATGGTGATCCTCAACGGGGAGGCGCATGTCGCGAAGCTGGGTCGCGCCTCGGCGGTCATCTGCCGCGGCGGATTGATGTACGAGCTGCCGCCACCGCCGGAGGTGCAGGAAGCGGATCCGCGGATCCGCGAGACGCGCGTCGCGGACACCCTCGGCGAGGCGCTCGAGATCACCCCGTTCACCTGGAGCGGCCCGCTGGCGCCGGGCGACAAGATCGCGCTGCTGTCGCGCAGCCTTGCTCAGGCGGTCGGCAACGAGGAGCTCCAGCAGGCCCTCACTACGCTCCGCCCTGCCGCCGCAGCCGAGCACCTGGATCAACTCGCCCGCATGCGGGACGCGCGGGCCGGCGCCGCCCTGCTGGCAGTCGAGATGGTCGAGGTTGGGCCAACCGAGACGGTTCGCCAACTCGAGCCGGTGCGGCCGGCCGAACCGCTCGCCGGGCTGCCCGACCGCAGCCCCGTTCCACTGGCGGACGCCATAGCACGAGCGGCGCACCGTTCCGCCGATGCCATCGATGCCGGCCAGACGGTGCTCGGACATGGGGTCCGGAGGACGTTGAACGTGGTGCTCGCCTTCGTGCCGCGCCGCGGCCCCGACCTGCCGCGGACGATAGGCCAGACGGAGCTGCGCGACGAGGGTCGCCGCCGCCGCCGCGGCCTGGTCGCCATGGCCGCTCTGTCCGCGCTGCTCGCCGTGGGCGGACTGGTGGCAAGCCTGCCGAATCCGCGGCCGACCGACGCCATTCCGCGAGCCGCGGTGGCGCGCGCGGCAATCGGGCAGGCGACCGAGCTACTCGGCCAGATCGGGGAGAAGGTCGACGGGCGCGGGCTGATCGAGCGGGATCCCGAGCGCGCGACGAAACTGCTCAACGATGCCTTTGGAGCGCTGGCGCGCGCGTCGGCGGCCGGCGTCCCGTCCGCATCATTGGAGCGGCTGCAGGGCGAAGTCGATCGTGGCCTTGACACCATCTACGCCGTCAGCCGCATCGGTGAGGCGGTGACCGTGAGCGACCTGGCGGGCCTTTTCAGCCCGTTCGAGGCGCAGGACATGGTGGTCGCCAGCGACGGGTCGCTGTGGGTCAGCGAGACGGCGCGGGGGCGGATCATTCGTCTCGACCCCACCACCGGCGAGACGACGGTCGTCCTGCGGTCGGGCCAGGTGGTGGGCAGTCGGACGGCGGGCGAGCCCTGGATGATCGCCGCCGCCGCCAGCGACGTGGTGGTCGTTGATCGGCTGCGGCAAGCCTGGCGCTTCGACCTCGAGCAACGCCGGCCGCGGACCCTGGAGCTTCCCGGCATCGAAGCGATCTCCTCGGCGAGCCATCTGCTCGCTGCACTCCAGCATCGGCCGCCGCTCGAGATCTTCAACCTCTACCTCGTTGATGCCGCGAGCGGCGAAGTGAACAAGTGGTCACCGGCAAACGTCCTGCCGGTCAGCTACCCGGACATGCCGAAGCCGTTCCTGACCGAGGCGGCTGATCTTCCACCCGCCTCCGCCCGCGATCTGCTGGTCGACACCAACGTCTGGCTCCTGCAGCAGGGGACGGTCACCCGCGTGAACTTCGGCATCCCGCTGCCGCAGTCGGACTATGCATTCGATCCGCCACCCGACGAGACCGTGCGCCCACGGCTCGACTACCGCCTGTTCGACAGCGCGACCATTGGCGATCGCGACCTGTTCTACGTGTACGACGCCGCCAACGCCCGGATCATCGCGTTCCAGCATGCCGACGGCGCTTTCGTTCACCAGTGGCTCGCCCCGCGCGACGGGGCGTTGACCGGCCTGCTCGACCAGGTCGTGGCCCTGAGCGTAGCGTCGGTCGCGGATGGTCCGCCGTTCGCCTACCTCCTGACCCCCGGACAGATCGTTCGCGTCGTTCTCGAATAGGCTCCACTAGAATCGGGGGGTGAAGCTCATCGAGATGGTGGTCGAGAGCGTGCGGGTCCACATGCTCTCGAGCCAGCACGTGGTCATCCTGAAGGAGGCCGATCGGGACCGATATCTCCCGATCTGGATCGGCCCATCCGAGGCGAACGCCATTGCCATGCGCCTGCAGGGACTCACCGCCGAGCGCCCGCTCACCCAGGATCTGCTGGTCAGCGTGGTCAGCGCCCTGAACTCGAGCATCAGCCGGGTCGTGGTCACCAACGTCAGCGGTGGCACCTTCCACGCCCGCCTTTACCTCGAGGCGGCCGACGGCAGCGAGGCGGAGATCGACTCGCGCACGAGCGACGCGATCGCGGTGGCGGTGCGCACCGGCTCAACCATCTACGTGGACGAGCGGGTCCTTGATGAGGCCGGGGTCGAACCTGACAAGCTGATCGCCGGAGGGGGGATCAACGAGAAGCTGTCGGTCTTCCGCGAGTTCGTCAACTCGCTCGAGGTTGACCTCGGGGGCGGGGAGACGGGTCCGCCGCCCGAGGAGCTGGGCAGCTAGCGGTCGCGACTCATCGGCTGCGAGCGACCGAGCACGGCGTCGCGATTCGTCCACAGGGCCCAGCGCAACACGGCCAGGTCGCGGAAGGTGCGCAGAATTTTGCGGAAGCTCGCCCCCGAGTTGGTGCCGGCCGCTCGCGGGAAGTGGTTGACGCCCACCTGGGCCGTCCGCACACCGCGGGCGCGCATCTTGATCAGCAGCTCGGCCGACAGGAACGGCCCTTCGGCGTCGAGCCGCAGCCCATCGAACACCTCGCGCCGGAAGACCTTCATGGCGCAGTCGATGTCGCGCACCCGGAGCCCGAAGGCGACGGAGACGATCGCGTTGTAGGTCCTGGCGATGAAGATGCGATGCAACGGGTCGCGCCGTCGGATGCGGTACCCGATCACGGCGTCGACCGGCTTGCGGGCATCGCCGAGTCGATCGAGCAGGCGCGCCATCTCCTTCAGATCGAACTGCAGGTCGCCATCGGAGAAGCTGATCAGTGCCCCCCCCGCGTTTTCGAAGCCGGCCTTCAGGGCGCCGCCGTACCCCCGGTTCCGCTGGTGATGGACCCGCACCCGCGGGTCGGCGGCTGCCAGGGCGTCGGCCAGCTCGGGGGTGCGATCGGTCGAGCCGTCGTCCACGATCAGCACCTCGATCGACCCCACCAGCGGGCCGATCTCGGCCAGGGCGCGCTCGACCGTCCGCTCGACATTCTCCTCCTCGTTGAAGGCGGGGAAGAAGAAGGTGAGCTGCGGGGTCGTATCGGCGGATTGCGCGGTCAATATCCCTCCCCGAGAGTCAGCCGGGACGGCGCTGTCGCCGTGCCCGGGATCCTACCGTACCGCAACCGGCGACCATCCGGGACCGTCATGGCCCCGATGTATACTCTCGGCCACCTTGGCCCCGACACCTCTTTTGGCATGTTGACGAGGTGCCGCCAGCGATGATCCCCGAACGGACGAGTGGCCGCGGGGACGAGCCGCCGCGAACGGTCTGGGGCATGGACCCCGCAGTCCTGGTGGCCGTGCTGATCGGCACCGGGATCCTGCTGCGCCTGCTGGTGGCCGGCTTCTACCTGCCGCTCAGCGGCTACGCGACCGACGTCGGCAACTTCACCATCTGGGCCAACCGCCTGGCCACCGACGGCCCCTCCCGCTTCTACGAGCTCGGCGGCCTGACCGACTACCCGCCCGGCTACATGTACGTCCTGTGGCTGATCGGATCGGTGGGGAAGTGGCTGCAGCCGCTGACGCTCGGAATCGACGTCACCCGCGGCCTGGTGAAGATCCCGGGCATGCTGGCCGATGGGGCGGTCGCCTGGACGCTCTTCGCGTATTGCCGGCGCCACGGTCGGCGCTGGCTGGGCGGCATGGACGGCGCGCGCCTGGGGATCATCGCCGTCGTCATCTACCTCTTCAATCCCGGCACCATCTTCGATTCGGCGGTCTGGGGCCAGGTTGACTCGGTCGGCACGCTGGCCGTGGTTGGGACGCTGCTCTTCCTGGCCCGCGGCTGGACCGAAGCCGCGGCCGCCGCATCGGTGCTCGCCACGCTCGTGAAGTTCCAGTTCGGGTTCCTGATGCCGGTGGTCTTCCTCGTCGGCCTCAAGCGACACCTCGTCGGCCGTTCCAGCGACCCTGAGCAGGATGGCCGTCGCGACCCGATGCGCATCCTCACCTCGCTGGCCGCCGGGCTCGGCACCCTGGTCGTGTTGCTTGTGCCGTTCAACATGGCGGTCTGGTCGCCCGGCGACGCGGCACACAGCCTGATCGACAAGTTCACCGAGGCCACCAACACCTACGCCGGCCTGTCGATCAACGGTTTCAGCATCTGGCGCAATCCCTGGAGCGGCCTCGGCGACACGCTGTGGCGCGGCTGCGACGTCCCCGATGCCTCCAGTTGTCTGAGCCCCGCCGGCGTCGCATTCCATGTCGGCGCCTTCATCGTGAACTGGCAGATGGTCGGCGCTGCGCTGTTCGGGCTGGTTGCGCTGTTCGCCCTCTGGCAGATCGTGCGGCGCGACGATCCGCTCGGCCTGCTGATCGGGTCGCTCACCCTGGCCATCGCCTTCTTCGCCCTGCCGACGCGCGTGCACGAGCGCTACCTCTTCCCGGCCCTGGCGCTGGCGGCCCCGCTGGTGCGGCACGCGGGGCGCTGGTCGATCCTGTTCGCGGTCGTCAGCCTCCTCTTCTTCGCGAACGTCTATTGGGTCTACACCGCCGACTGGTCCTTCGTGTCGTACGTGGTCAACCCCGGGATGGGCGGCACCCCGATGCTGCGCGACCCATTCCTGGCGAAGGTGCTGTTCAACGACACCGGCATCTACGTGCTCAGCGCCGCGGTGGTGGTGGCGCTTGCCTGGGTGCTGATCCAGGGGATTCGGCTTTCGTCGACAGTCGCCGAGCCGTTGCCGAGCCAACCGGTCGGCCTTCCCAAGGCGGCTCCCGAGGCGGCTCGGGACGTGGCTCTCGACGCGCCCCGGCGGGCATTCCGATGGTCCCTGCCCGGATGGCTGCGCCGCGACCCGCGCGACCCCTACCTTGCCGAGCCGCGGCGCCGGCTGGACCGACTCGACCTGGCGCTGCTGGTCGGGCTGGTCCTGATCTCGTTCCTCTTCCGCTTCTGGCGCCTCGAACTGCCGCGCGCGATGCATTTCGACGAGCTGTACCACGCCCGCTCCGCGACGGAATGGATGGCCGACTGGCAGGAGGGCTGGAAACGTGACGTCTACGAATGGACGCACCCAATGCTGGCCAAGTACCTGATCGCGGCGGGCATCACGCTCGTGGATCCGAACCAGGTCGTCGAGCGCACCGCCCTGGATGCGCCGGCCGACGCGCTGACCGTGGCGCCGCGACGAGATGCCTGGGGCCGACCGATCTCCGTGCTCTTCTCGGCGGCGCCCGGCAGCAGCGAGGTGGTGGCGCGCAACACGCTCGGCGGCAAGGTGCTGGCGTCCTGGTCGGCGCCCGGCCCGGTCGCCAGCCTGACCTGGAGCGAAGGGCAGGCCCGGCTGTTCGTGGGCCTGGCGACCAGCGGCGACGTCGCGGTCTACGACACCAGCCTCTTCCTCACCGTAAGCGGCGCGCGATCACCGCCACCGGCACTGCCAACCATCCACAGCGGCCTGGCCAGCGTCGAGCAGATCCTGCTCCCCGACGACGATTCGATCGTGCTGCTGCGCGGCAGCGATGGGATTGCCTCCATCGAGCCCGACACCGGCACGCCGATCGCCACCTCGCGCGCGCGGGTGGCCGGGATCGCCTACCTGCCCGCTGCTGGCGGCGACAGCGGGCGTCCCGCCGTCGTGGTTGGCACCGATCCGGGAGCCGGCGACCTGATCGTCCTCGACGCATCCACGCTGCAGCCGAGCGGCGACGTGGCCGGCGCCGACGGCCGGATCGCCCTGCCGGCCGCGCCGGCCGGTTCGATCCTGCTGCGCGGTACCGGCACCGACCGCCAGGTCTGGGTGCCGGTCGGGGCGCTGCCGGCGGACCTCGAGCACGGGCCGGTCGATGGCGGGGTGACCGTCTTCGACGGGAACCTGCAGCTGATCGACACCGCGCCGCTGCCGGGAGCGCCGCTGCAGATCGGTTGGAACGCGGTCGTCAACATGGTCTACATCTCCGGGATCGAGCAGAAGAACGGCCGGCCGGCCGTCTGGACCGTGCAGCCGTGGGGCACCGGAGGCATCCAGAGCTCGGGGTTCGCCGCGTTCGACACCACCTACCTCGACGGCAAGCCGCTGGCCATGGCCTTCGACATCTCGGACACGTCGGAGGCCAATGATCACGAGCGCCTGATGGTGGCCACCACGCATGGGGCGGCCGGTTCGCTGCTGGCCATCGACGTCGGCAGCAACGCGTTCGCCTGGCGGATCGCCGGCGTGGTCTTCGGCTCGATCCTGGTGGGACTCATCTTCCTGCTGGCCGCCACCATGTTCCCGCGGCGCCGGATCGCGGTGCTGGCCGGGCTCTTCGTCGCCTTCGACGGGATGAGCTACGTGATGAGCCGCATCGCCATGAACGACATCTTCGCCGCGACCTTCATCGTCGGCGCCTACCTGGTCTTCTGGCAGATCTGGTCGGGGCGCTGGGCGCGCAGCGCCTGGTGGGCCCTGCCGCTGGTCGGCATCCTGATCGGCCTGGCGGCGTCCACGAAATGGGTCGGCTTCTACGCGCTGGCCGGCATCTGGATCCTGTTCCTGGGCCGGTCGCATCTCGGCCGATTCCTGCTGGTGGCGGCGATCGCCTTCCTGACCGTGGTGGCAGGGCTCGGGGCGCCGTGGCCGTTCACCCTGGTCTGCCTCGCCGCGCTGGCGCTCGCCCTGCTGCTCGTGTCGCGACGCCGCGTGCAGCTCGAACCGTCGGATGTGTGGGCAATGGCGCCGATCGCGGTGATCGGCGGCGGCATTGGTCTCGCCTTCGCCCTGGCATACGCCACCGTCGACGGACGCACTCCGAGAAGCGCCGTCGAACTCGTCTTTGCGGTCCTGGCCCGCGGCGCCCAGGCCGCCTGGCCAGCGTGGCTGATGCTCGCCGTCTCCGCCGCGCTGCTCGTTATCCGGGCCTGGCGCTCGCTGCGCAGCCCGACCTCCGACGGTCGCTGGTACCTGCCCGGTGAGATGGGCGGACTGGCGTGGCCGTGGGTGGCGGCCTGCATCGGCGTGATCCCGCTGGTCGTCTACTTCATCGCGTACATCCCCTACCTGCAGCTTGGCCACGGGATCGCCACCCAGAGTCTCGGCGCGGGCTACGGCTGGTCGCTGGACGAGCTGCAATCGCAGATGTTCGGGTACCACTTCGGCCTGACCGCCGGCCACCCCGCTGCCTCACCGTGGTGGAGCTGGCCGCTGGACCTCAAGCCGGTCTGGTTCTACAGCCACTCCTTCGACGACCGGCAGCTGGCGGTCATCTACAACGGCGGCAACCCGATCCTCTTCTGGGCGGGCGTGCCGGCCATCGCCTTCGCGGCGGTGCAGGCGTGGCGCCGCCGTTCGTTCGCGCTCGTGCTGCTTGTCGCGGCGTTCGCGTTCCAGTACCTGCCGTGGACCCGCATCGAGCGCGCCACCTTCCACTACCACTACCTGACCGCAGTCCTTTTCGCCATGATCGCCGTCGCGTACGTCGTCGACGAGGGGCTGCGGTCGTGGAGCCAGCGCTCGTTGGCGGTCGCCTTCCTGGTGGCCGCGGCGGTCGCCGGGCTGCTGATCTTCCCGCTCGGCTCCGCACTCGCCATGCCCGACTGGTACATCAACGCGGCACGCGCGCTCGCGCCCTGGAATTACGCGTTCCAGTTCCCCGCGCCGTCGCAGGATGCACGCGGCCAACTGGTGAGCGCCGACACGCTGAAACTCGCCGCCGGCACGCTGATCTCCCTCGCGGCCGCCGCCTTCGCCCTGTTCGGCCGCGACCTGTGGCCGGGCGCCCGGCGGACGGCGTCAGGCGGGGGGTCGGCGGACGGCGACGAGCAGCAGGGCCAGGCCGGCGACGACGAGAAGGACAGGCCAGAGGCGGTCGAGGTCCAGCGACGGGAGGTATTCCCGGACGAGGAAGTAGCCTCCCAGGCCGATCAGGATCAGCCCGAAGACGAGTCCACCCGACCCTGAGCCCCGGTGCCGATGGGGGGTCCAGGCCGCTCCGGCAGCCGAAGGCGCGCCGCCCTCACCCGGCGCGCCCTCCCCGGCGACGAGGTCGGGTCCGAGTGGGACCACGATCCACATCACCACGTACAGGATGAAGAAGACGCCGCCGGTCACCAGGGCCAGCAGCGCCCAGACGACCCGGACAATGGTTGGGTCGATATCGAGCAGGTCCGCCAATCCCCCGGCGACGCCACCGATGACCTTGTCGATCGCCGAGCGATAGAGACGTCGGTTCATGAGCAGCCTCCTTCCCGCACGAGCTCGAATGAGCCGGCATTGCCATGGATCTGCAGGTTGACGAGGCTCAGCACCGTGCCAGAGGGGACGGGGGGAGCGTAGGACCACGTGTCGCCGTCGCGGCCAAGACCCGATGAGTCGAGGTTGTGCGAGAAGGCGAAGCCGCCGTTGACGGTCAGCCACAGCGCCGCGGGTCCCTCGACACAAACAGTGACGTCGCCGGCGTTGACGCTGATCGAACCGGACAGGCTGCTGCCCTGCGACATCACGATCGTCACCGAACCTGCGTTGAGCGCGAGGTCGAGTTCGTCGACAGATGTCTCAGCCAGATTGATGCGGAGCGAACCTGCATTCGGCTGCACGGATAGTTTTCCGACCCTCGCGCCCTGGAGGTCCAGCGATGCATCCGCAGCGTTGGGATGGACCGCCAGGCTGTACGTTGGGTTGGTCGGCAGGCGCACGATCCATCGCTCCGTGCCAGCCTCCCACCACCCGCGACTCTCATCTGACGTGACGACGAGGCTATTCGCGCTCGAAGTGATCTGCGCCTCGCCCCCGCCGGCCCGGCCACTGGAGACCGTCCAGCTCTTGCCCGGGTTCGTGCCGACCTCGAGCGTGCCGCAGTTGAAACTCAACTCGACCGTGGCGGCGGAGCCGAAGGCGCCGGATTGGCTGTGCATGGTCGTCGGCTGGTCGCCGGTGCAGCCAGCCGCGATCGGTCCCACGCTGATCAAGGCCCCACCGGCGATGCCGATCACCAGCGCGGCGGTGATGGTCCCGACCGGGGCCCACGGCGTGCGCGACAGGATGATCGACAGGCCGATCGCCACCAGGATCAGCGGCCACAGTCGCCAGGCGCCGGCCACCAGATCCCGGTCGACGTACCCCTGCTGCACGGCGAGCGCCGTGAGGCCACCGACGATGAGGGCCAGGCCCCAGAACAGGAGGCCACGATGGAGATGCACGACTTCCGCCTTCCACACGGCCGATGCCCGTTGGCAGGCAGCAGCAGCGCAATCAGATCATCGCTCACGCAAGGAGCGCCGCCAAGGTCGGCTGAACCTAGGATCGGGCGCTCCGAGAGCTGATGGCAGGGCCGATCGACCGAAAGTGCGGTGACCATCGGCCCCGGGTGCCGGCAGGTCGCTACTCGGGCTCGACGTTCCCGGTGCTGCCGTCCACCGTGACGCGCATCCCCGTCCGAAGACGCGACGTCGCGTCGCCGCAGCCCACAACAGCGGGGATTCCATACTCACGGGCGATGATCGAGGCGTGAGAAGCGGCACTGCCGACATCGGTCACGACGGCGGCCGCCCGGGTGAACAGCGGCGTCCATGCCGGCGCGGTGAGAGGCGCCACCAGGATCTCGCCGGGTTGAAGCTGGTCGAAATCGTCGGGTCCGCGAATGACGCGGACGGCACCGGTCGCTCGACCCGGTGAGGCCGGCGAGCCGGAAACGATCGCGCGATCCGAGGGCTTCGCTCCGACCATCCGGGCGAAGGCGCCCGGCATCGAGCGGAAGGCCCGACTCACCCTCCCGACCCACATCGGCGGCACCAGTTTCGCCTGCTCCTCCCGGGTGGCACGCCGTTGGGCGACATCAACCGATGGCGGCAATGACTCACCGCCAAGCGCCGTCAGCGCCTCACTCCGGGTGAGGAAGAAGATGTCCTCTGGGTGCGCGATGGTCCCCAGGCCCACGAGCGCTTCTCCGATGCGGACCACCCCACGGCGCATGACCGGCCAGGCCAGGGTCAATTCGCGGGTCTGCTCCTCCCGGATCGGGACCATGCGCTGGGTTTCGGCCAGCAGGATCTTGAACGACGCCTGGCGCTTCGGTGATCCGACCAGGGCGGCGAACGCAGCCGCCTCCGCTGCCCGTCGGGTCTCGACCAGTCGGGCATGATCCTCTGCCGGCCTTGCGGTCTCCATGGAGGGTTGCGGCGCGAACCACCAGTCGAGCGACACCACCGCGTGGCGGTCGGGACCGCTCGGCGGCTCGAAGCCGGCCACAAGGGGCAGGTGGCTCCCGCCGAGCTTCGAGGCAAGATGCTTGCGGTAGAAGCGGGCGAGGTTGATCTCCATCTTGTAGGCGGCCCCAGTCAGGGCGGCGATCGAAGCGAACGACTCGCCCGCCAGGTCGGCCAGTTCGTCCACCAGTACCGGTAGTTCGCTGACCGGTAGCGTTTCTACCCGCGCCTCGGCCGCGGCGACCGCCGCGCGGTAGCGCGGCTGAAGGTCATCGCGCCACATCCGCTCGAAGATCGGGATCGCGTGGCGGACAGTTGGCGGGAGGAGGCCGGCAACCGCCTTCGGGTCGCGCGCGAGGTGAGCCAGGAGGCGCGGCAGGTTCCGCACCAGGGACGCCGGCGAGAACCAGTTCAGCGAGTAGAAGTACCAGCCGTTGACGATGACGTGGTGCGGCAGCGGGGCGCGCTGCCCGATCCACTTCAGGAGCAAGGCGTGGAGGCGCTCCTCCATTGACGACAGCAGCCATGACTCGAAGAGCGGGGTGACCGGCTCCGAAATCCATTCACCAAATCGGAACTGGCGGGTGTAGGCACCGCGAGCCGGCGATTCCCACGACACATCCGGCGGCAAGGCCGTCATCGGCCTGGCCTGGAGGATCCAGAGCGCTCCACCCGCGTCCATCGCCCACTCGATGTCCTGCGGAGCACCGCGCACTGCGGCAATCCGCCGCGCTTCGGCCGCCACCGCAATCGTCTGACGGCGGTCGAGGGCGTGCTCGGGCTGGCGGCGGGCGGTGGCCCGACCGTCAGCGACGACCCACTCGTCACCGAAGGCAGCCCCTGATACCAGCCGCTCCCCGATGCCGCGGACCGCCGTCACGACACAGGTGCCGCGATCCCCGTTGATCGGATCGGCGGTCAGGGCCACACCAGCGGTAACCGGGTCAATCATCCGCTGCACGATCACTCCCATGCGACCGGTGCCGGACGACCGATAGTCCGCGACTCGCGCGGCCCCCGCGCTGGCGAGACACCGGTCAACTGCCGCCCCCAGATCCTCCGGTGCAACATTCAGGACCGATTCGTACATGCCGGCAAACGAGTGATCCACGCCGTCCTCGGAAATTCCGCTCGAACGGACGGCGAACGGGCCTCGGCCGACTTCGGCCGAGGCCTCATGCAGGGCCGCCGCCCGGTCGTCGGTCGTCATATCGGCGGTAAGCACCCACCCCTCGGGAACGCGAACTCCCTCGGCCATGAGTTCGCCGAGGCTGGCGGCCTTGCCGCCGACGGAGGCGACATCGGCCATCCGCACGTCCTGTAGCCGTCGGACGGTCACCATGGTCATAGTCCCTTCCCCTGGTGCGCCGCGCTGATGGCGGCGCGCACGAGCCAATCGACGTCATCCGCCGCCTCGTCGACCGATGCGCCGAAATGGTCTCGCCACATGCGCAGAGCCGACGACGCGGTGAGGACGACCAGGAGGCGTGTGATCCGGTCTCGATCCACCTCCGAGAGCTTCGGCACGACCGAATCGGGGAGCCGTCGGAAGGCCGCGATCCGATCCGGCATGCTGATGCGCCTCGCCTCCTCGGCCGCTGGACTGGCCATTGCCGCCCGCGCCATGTCGCCGAGCGAATCGAGGCGGCCAAAGTGCACCCGCAGGCCGTCTCGCAGCTCATCGAGCGTGCGGGGCGGGGTCGCCTGGTTGAGGCCGGCACGGCGCACGATATGCGGGTAGACCGCCGAGATGAGGTCATGCTTGGTCCCGAAGTGCCGGTAGACCGTCGGGACCGATACGCCCGCCTCGCGTGCGACGGCAGGAATGGACAGGTCAGCCAGCCCGGCGGCCATCACTCTAACTGTGGCGTCCAGGATCCGTGCCCGCGTCTCTTCCGCTTGCTCGGCTCGGAGCTGGCTGCGATAGGGGTGGGCCCTTGGACTGGCGATACGAGTCATGTAGTGAATATACGAGTCGTGTCAATACCCATCTTGGCTTGACACCGCGCTCGGCCGCGGCATAGACTCCCGACTCGGCGAGCGTGCTTCTTCGCATCGCGTCGCCCCGGCGGTCTCCCAACCAGCAACGAGGATCTCCAGCACGACCATGAGCACGCCACTCGTGACCACCCTGAACGCCTTTGGCGGGAGATCTGCGCCCACCGAGAGCTGACCACCTGGCGGCTATGCCGCCTTCGGAGAGCTCCAGCCGTGGGCCGGATCGGGTCCACGGTTTTTTGTTGCCTAAGGAACGAACGATGACCGGCCTGATCGAGGAATCGAAGACGGAAGCCCACTCGCGAATGCGTCGTGTGCTGCCCGATGACGGTCAGCCTGCGCTGCTGGTCGAGCATGTCACCAAGCGCTTCCTGGTGGGTCGCAAACGCAAGCCGGTGACCGCCGTGAATGACGTCACGCTGCGAATCCGGCGCGGCGAGATCTACGGCGTGCTCGGGGCGAACGGCAGCGGCAAGTCGACCTTCATCCGGCTGGTCAGCACTCTGCTGACCCTCGACTCCGGCAAGGTGGAAGTCTTCGGCCTCGACATCGAGCGTGACGAGATGGCGGTCAAACGACTGATCAACCGGGTCAGCGTGGACGCCGCCTTCTTCAAGAAGCTGAGCCCGCATGAGAACCTGGCCTATGCCGCACGCCTGTACGGCATGGACCCGAAGCTGGCACGGGCAGAGGCGATCCGCATCCTGGCCCGCCTGGGGATCGGCGAGAAGCGGCTGAGCCGGCCGCTGGAGCAGATGAGCCGTGGCATGCAGCAGAAGGTCGCGATCGCGCGGGCGCTGCTCACCAGTCCGACGCTGCTCCTCCTGGACGAGCCGACGACGGGGCTGGATCCGCGATCCAAGCTGGACGTGCAGACCTTCATCGAGGAGCTGCGCGACACGCACGACGCGACGATCGTGCTGACCACGCACGACCTGGACGAGGCGGATCGGCTCTGCGACCGGATCGCGATCATCAACGACGGACGACTGGTGGTCGAGGACACGCCGGAGGCGCTCCGGGCGATGGTGGCGGAGAAGCACGGCCAGCCGCCGACCATGGAGAGCGTCTTCATGACGTTCACCGGTCGATCGCTCGACGACGACCTCGGCGACGACGACAAGGAAGAGGACTGAACCGATGACCGCCATTGCACGCGACCTGAAGGCCTCGTTCGCCTTCGTGGAGCGCAACTTCAACCTGACCAAGCGCTATTGGGGCTGGGAGGTCGCCTTCCTGGTCTACGCCGTGGCGGGCGCCCTGGCGGTCTCGCTGATCGGTGCGGGGCAGGGGAACGAGCGGTTGCTGTTGACCCTGGTCATCGGCGCCGTCTTCTGGAACTACCTGTCGGTCGTCTTCAGCTTCATCGCCGAGACGGTCAGCTGGGAGCGCTGGGAGGGGACCCTGGAGTACACGTTCATGGCGCCGGTGCGGCGCTATGCGCAGATGCTCGGCTCCACGCTGTACGCGGTCATCTTCGGCTTCGTGCACACCGTGGTGGTGCTGGTGGTGCTCGCGCTCTTCTTCGAGCTCGACCTGTCACAGGCCAACTTCGCCACCGCCGCGGTCTTCATGGTGCTCGGCTCCTTCTCGTTCATCGGGATCGGGATCATGACCGCCATCCTGCCGCTGATGTACGTCGAGCGCGGCGCGCAGATGACCTTCGTGCTGCAGTCGGTGCTGTTGCTGATCAGCGGCGTCTACTACAGCGTGAGCGTCCTGCCCGGCTGGATGCAGGTGCTCTCACACTTCAGTCCGGCCACGTATGTGCTCGATGCAGTACGCGCCGGACTGATCGACGGCGTGGGCGTCGGATCGCTGTACGGCGACGCCTGGCCGCTGCTGCTGATGGGGATCGTCTTCATTCCGCTCGGCCTGTGGGCCTTTGGCCGCGCGGAGCGCTACGCCAAGCGGACCGGCAAGCTGAAGCGGGTGGGCTGACCGATGACCGCCTTGCCGAGCGACCAGCCACCGATCCCCGGCCTGGTGCTGCGCGTCCACAGCGGCGGGTTGGCCGACGCCGCGCGCATGGCTCCGCTCGCCAACGCGGCGAATGCTGCGGATGGCGTTGACGAGCTGGTTGCCGAGTCCGAGCTCGAACACTGGCTGGGCCATCGAACGGACGGCTTCGATCCGTCCAGCGACGTCGTGCTGGCCGAGGTCGACGGCGACCTCGTCGGGTACGCCTGGGTGTCCTGGGTGGACGACACCGACGGTGTGCGTGAGTTTCGGTTGGGTGGATTCGTGCACCCTGCATGGCAGGGGCGGGGGATCGGGCGCCGCCTGCTGGCCTGGCAGGAAGAGCAGGCCCGCCAGCATCCGGCTGCTGCCACCGATGCCCAGCGACAGTTCGAGACATTCGCCCCGGATCGGCGGGTCCGGAAGCGGCGCCTCTTCGAGCGCGCCAGCTACCAGGCCGTGCGCTACTTCTTCACCATGCGCCGCCCGACCCTCGATGACGTCGTGCTGCCGCCTATGCCCGCAGGACTGGAGGTGCGACCGATCGGCCTCGATCGAGCCAGCCAGCGGCAGATGTGGGATGCCGACGTCGAGGCCTTCCAGGATCACTGGGGTGGCTTCGACGCGTCGGACGCGGCCTTCGAGAGCTGGCTCCTCGAGCCGCACCGAGACCCCCGGTTGTGGGTCGTGGCCTGGGATGGCGATGAAATTGCCGGCGGCGTAACGAATGCCATCTGGGCAGACGACAACGAGGTGTTCGGGCGGCGCCGCGGCTGGCTCGAGACCGTCTTCGTCCGGCGACGCTGGCGGCGGCGCGGGCTCGGTGCGGCCATCGTGGCACGGGCCCTGCTCCGCCTGCGAGAGGGCGGGATGAGTGAGGCAATGCTTGGCGTCGACAGCGATAACCCGTCGGGGGCGCTCGGGCTCTATGAGGGCGCCGGGTTCGTCGTCGACCAGCGGGCCGCGGTCTACCGCAAGCCGATGGAGGAGGCGTGATGCGCGCTCCCGTTGACCTGGTGCTGCGCCGGCACGCGGCATCCGATATTTCCGATTTCGTGCGGATCCGCAACGCCGCCACGGTCGCCGACGGCATCGACGAGCACGCCAGCGAGGCGGGCGTGGCCAACTGGATGCTTCGTGCGCGTGCCGGGTTTGATCCGGCCGACGACATCGTGGTGGCCATGGTTCATGGCGTCGTTGTCGGCTACGGCTGGACCGACTGGGTCGAGACCACCGATAGCCGGCTGGAGTATCGGACGCGCGGCAACGTCGATCCGGCCTGGCGCAGGCGTGGCGTCGGATCGGCCATCCTGGCCCACAACGAGGCGCACCTCCGCGAGGTCGCGGCAAGGTCGGCCGATCCGAGGCCGCGCAACTTCGGCGCCTGGGCGAACGATCAGACGCCCGGAGGGGTCGTCCTGCTACGTCGCGCCGGATACACGCCGGCGCGCTATTTCTTCGAGATGCTGCGCCCGCATCTCGACGAGATCGAGGTGTCGCCGCTGCCCGATGGGATGGAGCTCCGGCCGGTCGCCGGCACGGACCAGCTTCGCCAGTTGTGGCACGCGGACAGCGAAGCGTTCATGGACCACTGGGGCGGGCACGACAGTTCGGACGCCGCCTTCCAGCAATGGATGACCGATCCGAACTTCGACCCGTCCCTGTTCCTGGTCGCATGGGACGGAGACGAGATCGCCGGTGCGGTGCTCAACCTCATCGATGCCGAGGAGAATGCAGCGCTTGGCCGACGACGCGGTCTACTCGATAGCGTCTTCGTGCGACGTCCCTGGCGGCGGCGCGGGCTGGCCGCGGCGCTGGTGGGACGCAGCCTGGCGCTGCTCCATGAACGAGGCATGACCAGCGCCTGGCTGGGGGTCGATGCCGACAACCCGACCGGCGCGCTGGGCGTCTACGAGAGGGCCGGCTTCGCAGTGCACCGTCGCGGGACCGCCTACCACAAGCCGATGGAGCCCGACCGATGACGGTCCTGCTGCCCGCCGCACCGCCGATTGACGGGCTGCGCTTTCGCCGCATCGAGCGCCCAGCTGACGAGGCGCTGCTCGCCGATCTTCTCAACATGTGTTTCAAGGCGGACGGGATCGAGTTCCGCCTCTCGACGGAGCAGATCGGCCTCTGGCTGGACCACCCCTCGCGGATGGACCCGGCCGAGGACCTGCTCCTGGCAGAAGTTGACGGCTTGCTGGTCGCCTATGCGGAGGCGGGCTGGGAGCAGGACAACGACGGCGGTCGCAACTACACCGTATGGGGACAGGTTGACCCGGCATGGCGACGCCGCGGCCTGGGTGCCGCGCTCCTGGCATGGAACGAGACGCGTCAGCAGGAGGTGGCCGCGGCGCACCCGGCAGACATTGATCGTCGCCTGCAGGGGTGGGCCAACGAGGGCGAGATCGGGCGGATCGCCCTGCTGGAGCGAAACGGGTACCAGGTGGTGCGTTACGGCTTCGAGATGGAGCGAGCGGCGCTCGACGACCTTCCCCAGGTCACGCTTCCCGACGGATTGGAGATCCGCCCAGCCCGAGAATCCGACCTCCGACGGGTCTGGGAGCTCGAGGTCGAGGTGTTCCGCGACCACTTCGGCGCCATCGACGACACCGAGGATGCGTTCGAGCGCCTTCGCACCGACCCGACCCGTGACATCTCGCTGTGGGTGCTGGTCTGGCACGGCGAGGAGCTCGTGGGCCAGGTGCTGAACCGGATCAATGCCGCCGCCAACGCGGAGATGGGGCTGCTCCGCGGTCGGGTGAACTCGGTCGGCGTGCGGCGCGCCTGGCGCCGGCGCGGCCTCGCCTACGCCATGGTGGTGGCCAGCCTAACGATCCTGCGGGACGCCGGCATGACCAGTGCTTCGCTCGGCGTGGATGCCGAGAATCCGCACGGCGCGTTGGGGATTTACGAGCGAGCCGGCTTCGCCGTTGCCCGGCGAGAGCGCGTCTACCGCAAGCCGCTCTAGGCGTTCGGCTCCCGCTCCGACGCCGGGGTTCCGGCTGTGGGCCGACCAAGGTTCGCCGTCGCCGCTGCCTGGCGGTAGAAGTCGATCAGCCGGTCGGCGACCCGGTCCCACGAGTACTCGGGGGCCTTGGCCCGGCCCGCGTCGCCCATGGCGTGGCGGAGCTCCGGGTCGCTGGCCAGCGTGTACAGGGCGGCGGCCAGGGCGCGGGGGTTGCGCGGCTCGACCAGGAGGCCCTGCACGCCGCGCTGCACCACGTTCTTGTAGCCGTGGATGTCGGACGCCACGATCGGGATGCCGGCCGCCATCGCCTCGAGCAGGACGATGCCGAAGCTCTCCTGCCCGGTCGCGGGGGCGCAGAAGATGTCGGCCGAGGCGAAATAGCGCGCCTTCGCGTCATCGGTGACCCGCCCGAGGAACTCGACGTCACGGATCTGGCGCAGGCCGACGTAGCGTCGGTACTCGCGCAGCTTGGGGCCGCTGCCGATCACCAATAGCCGCGCGTCCACGTGGCGCTTTCGGAGCCGATGGTATGCCTTGAGCAGGTGGATGAGGCCCTTGCGCTCCTCGAGGCGACCGACAAACAGGATGTTGAGCGTCCCATCGCGCAGCTTGTCGAATGGCTCGGCATCGGCGAATCGATCCAGGTCCACCCCGTTCGGGATGATCTCGTAATCGCCGGGGAAGTAGCGGTTGATGAAGTGGCGCGCCGCCCCGCTCACCGCGATTCGGCCGTGGAGCTTGCGCGCCAGGCGCCCGGCAAACCACTTGCCGACCCAGTACGACGGGGAGAAGCCGCCGAAGGCGTGGAAGGTGGCGACGTTCACGGTGTCGGACTGATCCAGCACCGTGGGCGACAGGAACGGCACGAACGGTTCGTGGAAGTGCAGGACATCGAACCGATGCTCGGCCAGCAGCTCTCGAGCCTGCCGCTTGAAGCGCCAGCCCAGCGTGACGCGTCCCATGCTGCCGTTGGCGGGGAATGCATAGCCGGTGCCGAGCCGGATCACGTGTCCTTCATCGGTGCGCTCACGACCGTACTTGCTGGTGATGATCCA